>BNJU01002623.1_pt1 | contig 67591 bp, 118 predicted proteins | sample 8539281 | NCBI WGS metagenome assembly BNJU01 (sample SAMD00202456, study PRJDB9452) | human saliva metagenome | isolation source: human saliva | place: Japan
CGGTCATGTAGCCAGCTCGCAGAGATCGGTACATAGTCGCGTCAGTTCGAAACTTGCCATCGATGCCGCGACCGCCCGTGTCGTCCGATGCTATCGTCGAGCTGGCTCGTCCAGGCTGCCCCTGGACACCCAGGCGCGTTCAGTCTGGTTTCGCCATGCCGGATCAGGACAGTGCAGTGCTCGACGCCTCGATGCTTTCCTTCGTCCTGGTCAATGTCCAGCACAACCGCTGCGCAGGTCCTTCCACAGCCGTTCCCTGAGTAGGCGGGCGGATCGCTACGCGGCCGGCACCTCAAGCTAACGATACTTGCTGGTCAGTACATCTCTGCAGCCCAGGCTCCTGATCAAAGCGACCTGACGGCCTCATACCCTGATCGATGTGAAGACGCTTTCCGCTTCCGCCTGGGTCTGTTGTTTCATCGTCGCGACCTCCTGGTTTGCCGGCTGCACGGCGATGCGCACTGCGAGGGCCCTGGGTGACCGACCTCGACGGCGAACATCACACGTGGAGACCGCGTTCCGTGGTGGATGACCGATGGGCGAGAGCGCATCGACAGGTGCTGCACCCCTCGACGGTGAGGCATCCACAGCGGCCTGGATGATGCCGCTACGCAGAGGAAAGAGTCAGTCTGGGCAACAAGAGACAGCTTCGATCGCCTGAAACAGCCCGCAGTCACACCTCGTCGGCACGTGCCGCAGTTCCTGCCCGACTTCCGGGGTGGAGGACCACGATCCGGCACCGACGGCTCCAAGGCGGGAGCCGCACCCGAGGTCCAGGGTCGCTGGACGTCCAGACAGCGGTGGGTCCGTTCGAGGTGACCACCCTGCGCACTCAGCGCCGCTGCGGTCGGCGACTGGCTGGCAGCACCAGGTTTCCGACCCGGCACGAGGTGGAATCCAACCTTTCAGGAATATCTCGATGCAGGCTGGCAGCATCGACCGCGACTCGCGGTTGACGCCGGCGGCCGGCGGCGCCGTCGAACGGTCTGGATTCGCTGCGCGCGGAGTCTCTACCACCGAGCCTCGATCCAACCGCATCAAACCGTCCAGACACGTCCAGACGCGCCAAGGGTGGGGCTCTTCGTGCTGGCGGATCATCGCATGAGACGCGCAGGGACCGACGTCGTCCTCCCACGATCGACCTGGAACGTGCGTTCGCCGAGGTCCCTCACGGCAGAGGTGGGTCTCGGAGATGGTAGGCGCTACCTGACGGCGCTGAGGGCAAACTGGCTCTGAGACCCGACAAAGATCATGATGACATCCGCTTCGCAGGCCGATTCCGACGAGGAACACATACCACCCACGAGAGGTCCGCCATCCCATGCTGGAAGGCTACCTGGTGCCGCTGCTTCGATCGGCGGGCTCACGTGGCTGCTCCTCCACAGACGCCGCAGGAAGCGGCTGAGACTGCGCGCGCACCGGACGCCCGTGGCACGCGTCCCGAAACGCCGGTGAGGGCATCGCGACGAACTTCCAGCGGCGGAGACCATCCGTCGTATCCGTCCCGTACAGTAGGGCTCTGATCCGATCGATTCGCACGACGATGGCGACACGGAAAAAGGCCCCTGACATGACCTCCGCCCCTGCACCCCTTCCCCGGACTCGTGCCACCTTGAACGAGCCGATGAGGTGATGGAAGAAACCCGGACTCGCCGCGACCTCCTCCTGGACAGGGCTGCCGAACTCGGCATCTCCGATCCGCACCTCGTCGTTCCTCGAGGGAGGCGCCCGGATCGCGCTCACAGCGAACAACTACCCACGGTGAGACAGCTGTTCGCCAAGGCCTCCGAGGCCAGGCCAGACTACGGTCTGCTCGTCGATGAGAACACCACCGCAGGGTTTTCCGGAGCTCATCTCCGCATGGCGCCCTCGGCCTATCGGAGCTGACAGCGAGGGCCACCTCCTGCTGCAGCGTTGCCCCACCGGTGAGGCCTGACTGCTTCATCGGATCGATTGTTGACCGCGCCCGGATCAGGATACCGCCGTATCCACGGCTCCCGCAGACGATGTCCGACGCCTGATCGAGGCGGCGAGGCGGATCGGGTCGTGGTCGAGAACCGTTTTGCTGCGCGACCTCCTCGAAACCGCGTACCTGTCCCAGACGCCGGAGGATTTCTGGAGGCCTACCGTGACCGACTCTGCTCCTTGGCCACGGGCAGGATCCACGGGTTCGTTCGGCGCTTTCAACCTGAACCCCACCGAGGTCGAATCCGACACCTGGATCGACCTCGATCAGGCTGCGGAATCGCGGACGACCTCCGCCCGGGAACCGTGCCGCCATCGCATCGGTTGACGCGATTCGTGGACTCCGCTGGCATTACACCTGCGAACCGGCTCAGCCGCCTGGTTCGCACGCTGCCCCTGGCCGGTAACAGTACGTTCAAGCACCCGTCACCCCTGAGCTGTGCGACGCGCGCTGCTCGAGGCGGGCGCTGATGTGCCGGAGGAGCTGTTTTCCCACCTGGTTCAACGGCTGGATCAACGGCGAGAATCGCCCGGATCTGATCCATCTGGCCCGCAGCCCGTTTTCCCGTAGTCGTCCCGCTCTTGTCGGACTCGCTCGAGGAACATGCGGAGGTCCTGCTGGCCCACGAGGCAGCCGCGCGATGCCCGGTTCGTGGCTCGGTTCGGCTGTGGACGAGTCGTCGACGATGCTCGCCGCCCTCGACGGGCTCCGCGCCGTCCGACCCCTGTGTTCGTCGCAGGGCACGCCCTCGTTCCCCGAGCAGATGTCCCGGCTTGCAGCTCTGCGCCGGCCCCCGGCTCTCGCCGAGGCTTTCCACGATGGCATGCTCACCGAGTACACCTGAGCCCGCTCCTGAGGCGACGGTCGCTGAGTTGCACCGCGACGACCCCACCGCGGCGATCACCTTCCACGAGTCCGGGACTGCGGTCGGTGTGGCGGCCCGGGGTCGGGTGATCTGGATCGACGGCGATCAACGCATCACCGAGGCGAGATTCCACCAGCCCCGTCGCGCCAGGGCCCCAGCACCGGCGTTACGTCCTGAACGGCACCGTCACCGGCTGCCATTGGCTGCGCGGCAGCACATGGTGCCTCACCTGGTCCGACGACCCTGAAACCCATCGGGAAACACCTCCACCGGAACCGCCAGCCGCCCAGGCGGGGCGGGCGGCGCTCCCCGGGGTCGGTGAAAGCTGGTGGATCGACGAGGACGGCTGCCTCCACCGCAAAGACGATCAGCTGTTGTTCCCCGCGCAGGACGAGTTCGGCAACACGCACGTGCTGCACCGCGTCCGTTGAGCGGCTGGCGTTGGTTCCGAACCCGTGATGCGGCTGTCAGCACGCGACTCCGCACCGCGACGCCCGGAGACGTCACGTCGCTTATGAACGCCGTCCCGGAAACGGAACTCCAGTACGGTCGGTTCCACCTGGCCCACGTCACGAGAACCGATCGCCCCGAATGTCCGTGCTGGCGGCGGAACTGCTGGAACCACCGATCCGGCCCTGACAACGCCGCCGCGGTGTGGCTCGCTTGCCGGGTCAAGGCGTTGGCCACCTGGGCTGCTGATCTGCTGACCCCACCTGCGGAGAAACCCGTCACCATGTCCCTGCCCGGACCCAGCCTGAAGGTGGCCGAGTGGCTGGATCACGGTTCCAGCGCCTCCACCCGGGAACAGCTGATCAAGGTGCGCAGGGGCGTTGCGCGGCGAGAACGTGACGGTGGGCATGCTTTCCCCAGCTCGAGTACCTGCCTCGTGATCATGCCGGAGTCGTCCTGGCCTTGGCCTCGGCTTCCGCTGCTGGATCGCGACGTCGCTGGCGGGCGCCGCCGCCGTCGCAGCCGTCAATCGATTCGGGCCTCTATTCACCGGATGCCGTCATCTTCAGCCCTTTCGAACACTCCCGCATGCCGGTTCACCACCGGCAGCCTGATCGAGACTCGACCGCCCCGCCATGTTCCTGCAGATGCCGGGAAGGTCCGCAGATGACGGTCTACTCGCCCGGCGGCGGTGTCCCTGAGCATGTTGACGGCGCCCCGACCACGGTGTTGCTGCGTGCCCAGGGATTCCCGCCGAGGTGACGGCGGCCTTCCAGACGTTGCTCTCCACGGGTGCGCCCGAATGGCGTCCGACAAGGCAGCCCGGCTGGCCGAAGGACTGGGCAGGTGGCTGCGCGGCGCCGTCGCCCTTCTCCGGCGGGCCGCGCAACTTCACAACATGGAAGTCCGATTTCCTACCGAAGGAGTGCGCGTGCTGTGGGACTCACACCAAGGAAGCCCACATGGCGAGGGCATTTCGCGGGACCAGGATCCTCTCCAGCTGATGAAGATTCTCGCTGCCGGGGCCCGGGACCCCGAAAGGGTGGTGGCCGAAGGACCCGACGTGGACGCGATCATCGAAGACTCTCGGCCTGAGGACGCCATCCGGTTCCCGGAGGAGATCGTCCTAGCGGCGGGGCGGGAATTCCCCTATGCCGGTGTAAAGCTGGAGGAGCTGCAGTTCCTCCGAAACCTCGAGAAGTCCCTGATCTCGACGTGGCTCTGGCTCACCACCAGGCTGCGCCGCGACGATCCGCTGCGTGTCTGGCTGGCCGGACGCCCTCGACGACTTCGAGTCTGGTCTCGAGCCTCCCTATCGAGGCGATCCAGGCGGATCTGCGCGTACCCGGCGACGGCTGGTCGCAGGATCCGCTGGTCACCGCACCCGAGATCGTGGCGGAGTGGCGGCCAGATTCGGAATCCGGAGGATCCTGCCCGTTACTGGCTCCAACTCCTGGCTCTCCACAGCACCGACACGAACATCGCCCTCTGGAACGGATGGCGGAAGCGCGCAGGAAAGGGCCGCCGTTCCTTTGCTGGAGAAGGACCTGATCGTGCGGGCCAGACGTGCACGCGCGGGACGTTCCCTGTTCCTGCCTGGCGGCTGGCAGGAGGCGAAACCCCCACCTGCCCATGGAGTCATGGAAGTCCGCGTTCTACGACCTCAAGGCGACGCCCCAGGTGCTTCCAGCTGCTCGTGGTGGTTCCGTCGGTTTCCTTTCGGACAGCTTTTCACCGACGCGTGGCGACGTTGCACATCGGGGGATGTCCCGGCCAATGAGCAGACCTCCCCGTGGCGACCGACAGGGTCGCGGGCGATATTCCCGCGACTTCCACGTCACCCCGCTTCACTGCCCCTTCGTCCCGATCAGCGGCTTTCACGTGTGCGCTGTTCCAGGCGCGATCACCTGAAACCCCACGGCCGGGCCGCCTTACCGAGCCTGTGGTCGTAGGTGAGAACCGCGGCGGCATCGAGTCGCATCGCCGCTTCAGGTGCAACGCATCGAGAGTCCGCAGGCATGGCATGGGCAGCAAACCTGCTCCGCGGTAAACCGCACGGTCAAGAGCGGCCAGCCCAACCCCGTCGAGAATCCGAGTCACGACACCCTGATCGATCCCTCCCTGACTGCGATGCGCCGCAGCTCGGTTTCGAGCAGATCGCTGAAACCAGCACGTCCGCGGTCTCGGTCGAGCCACTCGACCAGCGCATTGCTCTCGGGTTGTTCGATCAGCAGGGCACCGAGGCAGACGTGTCGACGTACACGATCGCGCCCGGGGTCACTGGCTGTCCTCACGCAGCTCGTCGAGAATCTCCGAGAGACTCTCGTCGTCGGTTCTCCGCGCGATTCCCAACTCCGCCCACCTCCCCGCCGCCGTGCCGGGCGGACGATTCGCAACGTGGGCTCGGGCTCGTCGAGCGGCACGATTCTCCCACGGGCACCCGCTGTTGGTCAGGACGAAGGACTGGCCTTCGCCCACCGCGCGAAGGACCCGCGGACTCATTGCGCAGCTCACGCTGGGACAGGCTCCTGATCCGCGGCTCGGTGTCACTCATGACACACAAGCGTAACGCTCGTGCTACAAGATGCTGTGGCGCAGCTTGGTTCTCCCCAGCGCCAATCGCCAGCGACTCTGTCAAGGAGCGAGCGCACAGGGTTTGGCGTGCAGGGCCTTCCGCGATGTCACGCACCGGACTCCTGACTCACCTCACGCTTGTTTTCACCGGCCGGAGCTGGAACAGAGTCGTTTTGCTGTCGTACTTCCCACTTCGGCTGTGAAGCGGAGATTGGTTCAACAGGAACACTGTCCGGCGAGTTGTCGGCGGGAAAATGGAAGTCGTAGTAGTTGATGTCGATGAACTGGAAGTTCGGACCCAGCGCGCTGTCTGGATCGTAATTCCCCGCAGACAGCAGGTAATCGAAACAGGTCTTCATTGATCCGTGCCGAGTAACAACCATGACGCATCCGTCGAATCTGAAATTATCCGCCCCTGGTACTTGCTGGCGAAATCGGCAACCGAGGGGTCACCCGGATCCTTGAGGCTCAGCAGAGCCGCCAGATCCGAGTTGTTCTCCGTAGTCAGGATTCCTGGCGTGGACGTCGCCTCCGATGCGGAGGGCTCTTCTTCAGACGTGGGAGCAGTAGAAGCCTTCCGGACTCGAGGACAGGGTTGGTTGATCCGTCGGGGTCTCTGCCGCCCCAGGCGTTGCCGACTCTTTCGCTGGAAAAAGTGTGGTAGCGGATGACCACTGGGACGTCGGGGCGAATTTCTCATTCGCGGTGTAATCAGAATCACCGGCGATTGACACATCCTTCACCTCGCCATCACCAGCGAACAACCCAATGACAGGGTCTGCGACCGCCTCGGTCGTGACGTTGGTGAACCCGGCGTTCTCGAAACGAGCGACAACGTCCTGATATTTCTTACCGCTTGACCTCCTGACGCCGAGAGCGGCGGGTCAACCTGCCCAGGAACATCACCTCCCCACGCAGCAATCGGAAAAATGATGAGTAGAGCCACCACCATGGCGGCCACCGAGACAGACCGGGGTACGGTGGACGAGAGAGCATGCGTGCATCCTTCGGGGATGTGTTGGCGCGGAAAGCGGGCGTGCCACACCTTGGCAAACCATCATCAATGTAGCCCATCGTTGGTGCCTGAATATTCCATTTGGTTGATTAACCAAAACCCTTTCTCACCATCCTGCACGAAGCGCGATCGGACCCCCATTTTTCCAGGGTTTTATATACAGTTCGCTATCTCGAGTGCAGATCCGAAGCAGACCTTTTCTCATGGCCCACACAGTCTCCAGAAGCACTCGTGAGGTAAGCCCGGCAGATGAGTAGACCTCCCCGTGGCGACCGACAGGGTCGCGGGCGATATTCCGCGACTTCCACGTCACCCCGCTTCCTGCCCCTTCGTCCCGATCGGCGGCTTTCACGTGTGCGCTGTTCCAGGCGCGATCACCTGACCCACGGCGGGCCGCCTTACCGAGCCTGTGGTCGTGGGTGAGAACCGCAGCGGCATCGAGTCGCACGACCACGCCTCTCCCATCCACATTAAAAGGCTGACTGGTCGCCAATGATGCCGGAGACGCTAACAGGGTTCCCATGGAACTGAAATCCCAGGGCACCATCATTGATCTGCCCCTACCACTTCAGCACCGCGCTACAGAGCGCATACCTCATCTCATGCTGGCCCCAGAGGTCCCTCAAACTTTTGCCAGGCTTTTAAAACGCATCCACGTCAGCTGCACTACGTTCCCAGAGAGCCGCAAGCTTTTTTTCTACGGAGGAGACAACGATCAGCGAGCCCCTAGTCAACACCTATTGGATACTTATTATAGATAACTTTCAATAACTGACACGCGACCTGCACATGGGACTCGTTTCACGCTTTCAGCGAACATGTATCATTGATTACGTGCGGTAGCACAGTACCTCAGAGATTAACGGAGACATAACGACACCCATGGTTCATAATTCGACTGGGAAAGAAGCCAATCCAACTCCTTGCCAAACAAGGCAGAAGGGTGCAGATACCCCCGATTCTTTGAAGCAGACGCGTCCCTCCTTGGCTTTATCGGCCAGAGGGTACAAAAGACTATCGACGACCAAAGGAATGCGAGAAGAAACCAGAAGCAACGTACGCTACATGCGCAGAGCAGGCGGGAAGTCTTCTCACTAGAGGCTATTTTGGCTGTCATTACATTGAGGCTTATTCACAGACAGCGTGGCGGCCAGTAAAATCTAGTCAGGGCGCGCTGAGGAAGGCTGTGAATAAGCCTCATTGAAATCTACGAAAATGCTTACGTTCGAATTGCCGCATCCCAAGACGAACTAGGGAAGTTTCACGACAAAGGTCGCGCCCGTTTGAAAAACTTCTTGCTTTTTCATTTTTCAGAGGAACCCAGGGTAAAAAGCAATGCGGCAGAGTCGTCAGCAAGCACCCTCCTCCGCACCGCAACTTCATTTGTTGAGAAGGGCATGAAAGCAAATCTACCAGGACTGGCAATCCAAGGGTCGGCCACCTACTCCAGGAAACTGGAGAAGAAGGCAACTCTGACAATAACGACCGACCACGAAGTCCACGTGATCGTCAAGACAAATTTCGAAGATCTCGAAGTAGGCCAAGCACTTGAAAAATCGCCCAGACGATTCTCGAGTAGCGCCTCCACTACTGCCCCGCAACCTACGATACCGCAGCTCCCTCCCGCCCAGCCTTCAAGATCATCAACCGCCGAACGCATCAGAGAGCTCGCAACCCTGCATAATGACGGGATTCTTGATGATGCCGGAATTTGCAGCCGCCAAGAGCGAAGATTCTTGGAATACCATGAATCCCGCACAATCGCCATTGAAAGCTTTGTCTATAACCACTTCCAGAGACATCCCGATCACGGATTTCGCTGCCGAGCACACTTCGAGACAACTCTGAATAAACCTCATTGCACGCTAGACGGAATATCCAGTGGCTCCGCGTCAGGAAACCCGACTTCCCTGACTGCCCCTCAATATCTCACGAACACTGGATTTTTGTTAAAGAGAGCCGCAGAAAGTCCTCTGATCACTAAAATCCCCACTCAGAGCGCGAATGCAAGTTGAGCTAGAGTTACGGACTCACCCCGAAGAAACGCCCCATCGCACCGTCGCGTCAATCACGATCCGGCGTTTGCCGCGCGCCACCTCGCTGATTCAGCACCCATGGTCAGGACGACTCCCTCTGAGGTGACACAACGCCTGATTTCATGACACTTTAGATCTTAAAAGTATCATCAGGACGAAAAGAGCGATACTTTGAGGAGGGATGAGTGGGACGGTGGGTCACGCGCTCCTAGCAGAACACCTACGACGGTGGCCTGCGCCGTCGAGACCGTCGCTCCGGCGAGTACGTTGCCTACATCCCCGATCCCTCGTGGGTGCTGGTCTGCACTGACCCTGACACAGAAGGCTGGCGGCTCAGGCGGAGGCCCGCGTGCGAACCGTGAACGCATCACCGGGTTTGGTGCGCATCGGAAGGTTTCTCCTGCGCAGCGAGGCGATCGCATCCTCCCGGATCGAGGATAGCACCATCGGCCCACAAGATTGCCCTGGCGGAGCTGGGGCAGCAGGAGAGATCAAGGGCTGAGCGAGCAAGCCCACTCCGTCGCGCAACATGACTCTCGTGCGCAGAGCCGTGGAAGAACTCTCGGACTCCCACCCCATGACACGCGAACACCTGGTGGCTCTTCACCGTAGCCTGCTAGCAGATTCACCGGAACATCACGGCATCCGCGTGGTCCAGAACTGGCTGGGGGGTTCCTCGTACCATCCGCTGGATGCCGACTTCGTGCCTCCGCCAGCCGATCTTGTCCCATCACTGATCGACGACCTCCTGGAATACCTCAACGGAGCAACCCGCCCCACTCATCCAGGCTGCGCTCGTGCACGCCCATTCGAGACGATCCACCCTTTCACCGACGGCAACGGTCGCGTTGGCCGGGCCCTCATTCACGCGACGCTGGCACGCCGAGGCCTGCTCACCGGGCTGGTTCTACCGACGAGCCTCGTCCTGGCAACGCTCGGCGACAGGTATGTTGAGGCGCTGTCCCTGTTTCGTGAGCCCACAGATGGGAAGCTGAACGGCAGCGCTTCACGGCGCGTTCCGGACCGGGCGCGATGCATGGATCGCTTTCTTCCTCAAAGCCGTCATGATTGCCTGCGATCAGGCGGAACAGATCTCCGCCGAGCTGGCCGATCTCCGGAATGAATGGAACGAGGACCTTCAGCACTGGGCCAGTCACAGGAATGCGAGTCGCTCTCAGCGGAAAGATTCGGCAGCGCTACGGATCCTGGAGGACCTGCCGGGGCACACCCGTTCTCACGATCACAACGGCTTCACGATCCATGGCATCTCGCGCACAGCCGCGTCCCGAGGGTCTGGAGACCCTGCGAGCCGCCGGCATCCTGACGACTGAATCGGTGGGCGGGGTCGACGGGCCTACACGCGCGCGCAGCGTCCTGGACGTGATCACCTGGGCAGAACGTCGCTTGGCGAGCACGCATTTCGACACCGCATCTCCCCGCCACGCCCCGTCCCCGAACGACCGGGGCAGCAGTGACCCGCGGCTCGCAAGATGCAACGCTTCGGGCGACGCCCCGCTGCCCCCATCCGCGATCCCGTGGTCTCGCACCGTTGCGCATGTCATCGCGTCTCCCGGTGATGCGGTGGAAGCGGATGACCAGGACCCGCTCAGCTCAGCGGGTCACAGCTGCGTGAAGTACCGGGCGACGGGCCAGCGCTCGTAGCCCATCGCCTCGTAGGTGGCGCGCGCGCGGGCATGGCCCACATCTCCGCCGGTCTCGACCATGACCATCCGCATCCCGGCCCGCCTGGCGCGCTCATGCGCGTGCTCCATCAGCGCTCGCCCAATGCCTTCGCGCTGATGCGCGGGGTCGACACACAGGATGTAGACCTCGCCCATGAGGTCCTCGGGGTGAAGTCGGTGCAGACCCACCCAGCGATCTCGTCGTCGATGAGCGCGACGTCGCAATTTCCGCTTCTTCGTCGAGGACGTGGGCAAGGTCTGCCCTCTGACGAACATCCCACCCATCCGGGTAGAAGGTGTCGCACACGAAACGCGGCACGAAACCGCGGTCAAGGTCATCGCGCATCGCCTCGAAAACCGAATCCCACGCGCGAATCGACAGGTCGAGAACCTGCTCACGCATCGCGGTCTCGTAGGGCACGACTCTCACGTCGGAAGCGGTCACGCCTTAGATCCTAATGCTGCTCGGGTCCAACCATCGGACAACGATCATGCGACAGATCCCAGAGGCTGAATCTTGTCCAGCTCATCGCCCAGTGCATCCTTCCCGATTTCGAGATCGTAGTGCGATTGCAAGTTGACTCCAGAATTGTGGATTCATCCCGAAGAAGCGTCCAGCCGCAATGCTGTGTCAGCCGTGATCCGACGCTTGCCGTGCACAATCTCGTTGATTCGGCGGGCGGCACCCCAATGGAGATCGCGAGCCGATGCTGAGTAATGCCCATCAGATTCAAGAACTCCTCCGTGAGGATTTCTCCTGGATGAACCGGAGCCATTTTGTTATCCATTCGGGCCTCCTAATGGTAGTCCACGATCTCAACTTCGCTCGGACCCGCCGGGGTCACACGAAAGCTATATCCGCCACTGGTCATTGATCCTGATGCTGTGCTGACCGATTCGGTCTCCTCTGAGGGCCTCCAGCCGGTTACCTAGCGGCACTCGAAGCTCGTCGAGTGCCTGGACGGCATCCAACAACCACAACCTGGTGAGCGCCTTCCTGTGGAGACGAGGATCAAGGCGCTTGACGCGCTGCCTTTTGGAACAGTCGCTCAGCGTCGCGATCGGCGAAGGAGACGATCGTGCAGTCAGAAGTATACCGAGAAGCGTTATTAACGCCAAGCGTTAAACTCAGCTCTCGCTGCAACCCACCCGCCACCCACTCCAGCACCGGCAGGTTCACACCCCTGCCCCATCGCTCCTATGAAGAGCCCGATTCGTCCTTTCCGTGATGACAAAGGGGCACTCTGTAGACGGTCGCCCGGGCCGCGTCGGCGTCCTTCGAGCCAGTTTCCTCCAGCGGTGGGGAGTGGGTGGGCGACACTGGGAGAGCTACTACGCGGTTGTTACCGGGGTCCGGGCAAGGCGGCTGGAAGTAGACTGCCCGGCATGACGTTCCAACCCGCGCAGTCCCTGATGGAGGCGCTGCAGGTCTGGAGTTCGACGAGCCTGAGCCACGGCGACCCTCGCTTCGTCGATACCCAGCAGGCACGCGGCTCCGAGCAGACCAGGCGACGCCTGGCGCGGAAGCTGGGGTGGGACCCAGAAACCGACGCGTTTTTCCCAGCGACCACCAAGCACGTGTTGTTCTTCGGCCACATCGGCAGCAGCAAGACCACGGAGCTCCGGCAGTGCCTGGACCGGTTACAACGTCCGGCCACTACCTCACCGGTCGAGGTCAACGTCCTCACTCTGCTCGACAGCAACAACCTCGCCTACAGCGAGGTGCTGATGGCGATGGCGGAGCGTCTGCTCCAGGAGCTCAAAGCCAAGGGCATCGAGGTGCCGGATGCGTCCCTCAAACCCATCCAGGAGTGGTTCGCCAGCAGCACCCGGGTGAGGGAGATGTTCACGGAAGCGGGGGTGGGAACGGAGGCGAGCATCGAACTCGGCGGCGGGATTCCTGGGCTGCTCAGGCTGTTTTCTCGGGTGACTTCGTCCTTCAAGACGGGCGCGTCAACCAAGGATGCGATGCGCATTGAGATCCGCAACCGTTTCACCCAGCTCGCCGACGCGTTCAACGCACTCATCAGAAGCGCAGAGGTCCTGGACGGTCGCCGGATCGTCTTTCTCATCGACGGCACGGACAAGCTGCAGGGGGCGAGGACACGGATCGCTTCTTCATCAACGACGCCGAGCAGTTGTTGGCCATAGCCACGTTGGCAATCTATACCGCCCCGCTCCAGCTGAAGTACGACGGCAGGGATCGGCGGCAAGCTGAACGCCGACCTCGTGCTGCCCATGATCAAGCTCTACGAACGCAACAACACGCGCTGCGAGGCCGGCTGGGCCGCCATGCGAGAGATCCTTCTGCGGCGGGCTGACGAGACGCTCTTCGAATCCGATGAGGTGATCCGGCTTCTCGTCGAGCATTCGGCAGCCATCCCCGCGAGTTGCTGCACCTGCTCCGTCTCTGCTGCAGCTGACCCCCGGCGAGGTGATCGATCACGCGACCGCCCAGGCTGCCATCGGTCGTCTCGCAGCCGACTACCGTCGCTGGCTCACCCCGGAGGACTACGCCCTGCTCTGTGAGATCGATCGAACTCCCGAACACGAGTGGGAACAACAAACAAGCCCAGGATCTGCTGCACCGTCTGGCGCTCATGGAGTACAACGATGGGAGTTGGCGCCGCAGCCATCCCGTGATCCGCACCCTGGAGGGGTACGTCAAGGCCGCGGCTCAATGACCGAGGGGCCAGCTTTCGGCGCCGAACTGGACCGGCTCGCGCGGGCAGTTGGCCACAGGGCCGGATTTTCAGATCCTCATCGTGGAGGCCGTCGCGGACGAGGCCAGGAGGATGGCGCGGGAGGCCATTGATCATGCGGCTGAGGAACGCGGCCTCCGCGTGGGCCGAGGTGTGGTGGGATCCGCCGCCGACGCGGAGGGCCTGGAGCGGCTGATCGTTGCGGCGGCCTCCGACGCCGATCTGATTCATCTGTCCGGCGCCCTGGATTGGCTCACCCCCCAGCGGTGGCAGGGGCTCAACATCCGCCGGGACCGCCTAGCCGAGAGCGCCCGCGCCCGCCTGGTGTGGTGGCTCCATCCGCAGAACGTTGCGGAGATGGCAACCCAGGCGCCGGACCTGTGGGCCTGGCGGGAGGCGTCTATTCCTTCCTCGAAGTCGCCTCGCCCAGCGTCTCGCCGCTCACGAGCTTCGACTTTCCCCACGAGGCCTGGGTCAGCAGGGCCGACCCAGAACCACGCCGCAAGAGGATTCGCGAGATTCGGACGTGGCTCGAAGGCGCCCCCCAGCCAGAGCTGGTCTACGAGGTGGCGCGGGAGTGGGGAGACCTGGCGCTCAGCCTCGGCGAGTTCGACGAGGCCCGCCATGCATACCGGGACATCGCCCTGCCCGCCGCCCGGCTGCACCACACCGTCGCGGGATGTGCTCGCCATGAAGGATGCGCTGGCGACGGTCGCCTCAGAGGCAGGGCGATTTCGGCGGCGCCATTGAGATCCTCAAGGACGTGGCGGAAGAGTCGGGCGGCTCCTCGGCGCCGACCACTCGACACCCTCCGCTCCCGCAACAACCTCGCCAGCGCCTACCAGGCTGCGGGCCGACTCAACGACGCCATCCCACTACACGAAGAAACCCTCACCACCCGAGGAGGGCTCCTCGGCCCCAACCACCCCGACACCCTCACCAGCCGCAACAACCTCGCCATCGCCTGCCAGGCTGCAGGGCCGACTCAACGACGCCATCCCACTCCTCGAAGAAACCCTCACCACCCGGAGAAGCTCCTCGGACCCAACCACCCCCACCCTCACCAGCCGCAACAACCTCGCCGCCGCCTGCCGGGCTGCGGGCCGACTCAACGACGCCATCCCACTCCTCGAGAAAAACCCGCGATAGCCCAAACCCGAATCCTCGGCCCCAACCACCCCGACACCCTCACTGATCCGCAACAACCTCGCCCTCGCCTACCGGGCTGCGGGCCGACTCAGCAAGCCATCCCACTCCTCAAGGAAACCCTCACCACCCAGGAGCAACTCCTCGGCCCCAACCACCCCGACACCCTCATAACCCACGCAACAACCTCGCCCTCGCCTCACCAGGATGCGGGCCGACTCAGCAAGCCATCCCACTCTTCGAAAGAAACCCTCGAGGCCCGAGCCGAATCCTCGGACCTGACCACCCTGGCACCCTCCGCTCCCGCAACAACCTCGCCGCATGGCATGACGAGGCAGCAGGCAAACCGTTCCGACCCGAAGAGCAGCCCAGAGCCTCGACCTGGTCGCCAGATGTACCGACCGGGAAGGTTGGTCAATCGCGTGATGGGTGGCTGGTTATCGCTGAGCTGCATGCGGCAGAAACGTTCATCTCGCCATTGGTTTAAGACCTGCGATAACGGGTCTTCTTCACGGTAATCCCGAATTGCTGGCACACCTGGTGCCACAGCCGAGAGACAGATGTCTGCGCGGCTGCCGCTGAGAATCCGCGATGAAACCAGCCGGGTCTCGATCGACTCACTGGGCCAAGGGCAGAGGCGAGGCGGGGGCTGGTGGGTGACCACGTACCGGGTCGCGTGAGGATGAGGCGCCGTCAGGCCGACGTCCAGCGCAGGGTGATGTGGCTAGATACCCCATGATCACGGACGAGCTTTCCAGCCACTCCGAGAGCTTCCCGATTTCGGAGGCCATGGTTTCGACTACAAAGTGATCCAGAAATTGCGGCTTCGCCCCAAAGAAACGTCCCAGTCGTGATCCGGCGCGCCGCACACAGTCTCGTCAATTCAGCGGGGCAGCACTCCATTGGAGATCGCGAGCCGATGCTGAGCAATTCCCATCGGGTTCAGGAACTCCTCCGTGAGATTTCTCCTGGACGAACAGGAGCCATTTTATGTTGTCCATTCCGGGCCTCCTAACGGTAGTCCATGATCTCAATTCCGCTCGGATCCGCCGGGGACACGGAACACACCGCAGACCCGTCGCGTCCCCAAACGTCCCAGGAACACGGGCGGCGGCAGCGCGAACGACAGAATCATCTCTACCATTCAGGCCTTTGCAGGGTCTACAGTGAAGGGGTACGTGGGAGGGTAAGACGTCACGTTGATCGCCGGCTGACTCAGGTCACTGGACCAAACCTCCTACGAACAGGTCATCGCTGCGCTGGAGGTGCTTCGCGATCGTGGCCCTTCACTCAGGTGTCCTCTCGTTGACACCATCACCGCTTCACAGCATCGCAACATGAAGGAGCTTCACCCCGGCTCGGTAGGACGATCCGAGGTTCGCATCCTTTTCGCCTTTGACCCCAAGCGCATGGCGATCTTGCTGATCGCGGGCGACAAGGCTGGCAGCTGGACTCGGTGGCACAAGAGGAACGTCCCACTGGCGACGATCTGTTCGACAAACATATCCGCGCATTGAGGAAGAGGCCAGAAAAATGATGACGATTGACGATATTCTCGCCGAACGCTCCGTGGACCGCAGCCAAGTCGAGGCACACAAATCCCGGATGCTCGCAGAGGTTCGCGCCTATCGACTTCGAGAGCTCCGCGAAAATGCTGGATTGACGCAGGCGCAGTTGGCCGAGCGCATCGGCGTCGGGCAGCGTCAAATCTCAAGATCGAGCACGGCGACCTCGACACCGCGAGATCGGAACGATCCGCCGCTACCTCGAGGCCATCGGCGGCAGCTCTCACTCGAATACGTCGCAGGGAGACCTCAAAGTCGTGATCAATTGAGAGTTTGGAAGCATCTCCGTGCTGAGCCGACGCACCTCAGCAGCAGACAGAGACCCCAACGGCTTGCTCACAGCACTGACACGCTGCCAGTGCAATAAAGTTTCAGTGGAATACACTGAAACTTATTCATGAAGGCTTATTCACGGGACGGCGCGCCAGCAGAAAACCCCTAGTCAGCGCACACTTGGGAAGGGCCGTAAATAAGCTTCATTGAGCCAGACCGCCCACTCAGGGAAGCCACCGCGATTCGCTCGCCTTGTGGTCGTGTGCTTGCGCTATAGCGCAGGCGTTCGTCCACAAGACAGGCATTCTGCCGGGAAGGCCAGCGATCTAATCGAAATCATGTCTTTTCGGAAACCACTGCTACGCACTGGTTGCCCACTGCCGCTTCCGGAACTCAGCTGGTGCACTAGGGCTCACTGCTCCAGCTCGTTTCGACCGGATTTTTGCGACATTTGAAATCGGGAGCTTCTCTCCGCGCTCTTCGTCAGGGAGGTTAGCGAAACGGGCCAAAGTGCCTCCAGATTTTGCGGGCCTCTTTGCCCTTCTCATCCTCCTGCAGCCATTCTTCAAAAGAAATGGAGAAATCTTCATCCTTGGTGATGATATCGAATCCCTCTTCCGCCTTGCATCTGACACTAACGGATATCAGCCAGCGGAACGGTACGAAAGCAACCTTACCCCTTCTTGCGAATTTCATCTCGTGGAACACAGAAGAAAGAGTCGGCGGTGACACCCAGCAAGGAAGACTCCCACTTTCTTGTTCTTGCCGGTTTTCACTTCGGCGAGTACCCGCAGTTGATCGTAACACTCTGGTGGACCCAACGAAGAACGGCGATATCTCGGGCGACATCCCCGTCTGTTCTGTAGACGGCCCGCCTCGAGCTTGTGGGGTTCAGGACGCGGTTGGATCGACTCGCGCAGCTCAGAGCTTCTCCGCCAAAGGTGCGCACCTGCTCGATCCCTCGGAGCTACGACCCTCGGGTTTCTCTTCCAGAGCCCCCGGGCCTCCTCCCGGAAAACCCTTGAACCCATTTCACGAAACCTTCCCAAGGCTCAGCCCCACTTCCCAGCAGGCAACAGCGATGAACGGCACATTCGAGTTTTTCGAGGAGACCCAAAGCCTCGGAACGAAAATCACAAATCTCTTTTTTGAAGCCGTTTTTGATAGCGCGATCAAGATGCTTCTCATCCTTAGACAAGAAGGCATCCTGCCTGCAAACTTGCACATACAAAACCTGATATCGAACCCAAGAACCCAGAGATGCAACCAGCGCAGCGGCTTTTCTTTCGATATCCACTGCGTTCTTCTCGAGGAATTCCCCACCACCTCGGCAACATTCCCCAATGTACTTAAACACTCACTCAATTTTTTCTTGGGAAATTGTCAAAGACTTCACGTAGATCCGATTCACGCGTTTTGATTTTATCCCATTCGCGGGTAGACTTCATGGAATTCTAAGGCCGATTCCAAACACTCCTGAGTAGTCTTTTTCAAAAGCCAGAACTCGCGAATACTGCTCCTCTTCCAAGTTTTGGATGATTTTTCTTCGTCAGCTTGATATTTTGTCAATGCGACTGGATAGCGAGGATAGTTGCAGCTGGATTGCCAAGAGTGCTGCGGCAGGACCCATGAGTGGCGAGAAGATCGACCGCCTGCGCTCAACGGCGGGCGTCCACCCGGATCAGATGGGCCACTTTTCCCACCACTATCCGTCAGCGCGCCGAGGCTCAGGCCGCCGGAAGTCATTGGTTTGAGAACCTGCAGCTTTGACACCGTCTCGGGGAGCCAACCGGACAAGACCTTGAACACTGGCAGCGCCTTGCAGGGCCTGGACCGATGTGTTGCCGATCCCGGTAACGATTGAGATCTTGTCCAACAGGTCTTTGTGATGTTCCTTGTCCAGCCCTGATGGCGGGATCACATCGATCCCCGTCTGTGACCAGTCCCCGAGCGCCAAGCCGAAGTCAGGGTCTATCTCAATCACTGCGGGATCTTGTCCCGACGGCGCTTAGGAATCCTCTGACGCCTCCTCGGCATCGGTCAGCGTGCCGGATGCCGACTCGCCCGTAATCAGTGAGGCTTATTACAGCCTTCCTCAAGTGCGCCCTGACTAGGAGTTTACTGCCGCCACGCTGTCTGTGAATAAGCCTCCATGTGTCTCAGACGCCTCACACATTTTTGAACCGGAACTCCACCAAGCATCCATCGAACTTCTCGGTAAGCCTCCGAACAGAAGTCCGCCCATCCCCGAACTCCTCCGAGGTTGAGTGCCCCAGGCGTTGTGCCCTTGTGGACGATCTCACCGCGCACCTGAACAAGGAGAAATATCCTCCCGTACCGCAGCGTTGGACTTCTTCTGCCAACGAATCCCCTGCAGAGGTCAGATCCGAGGATTTGCTGGTAGAGGCTTCTCACATTACCAACGCTGGCCGTGTTAAATCCATACCGCCCCTGCGCATCACCATCAACTCTGTTCCTCACCAGACGTAGCACCTCTGACCGCCACGAGTCACCGACGAATGCCCAGGATCGGAACTCTCTTTCGCAACCCAGTCACGCATAGCTTGAGGGAAGTTCCCTGCGGCTGGAGGTTTTCCAGCAGCCACTCCACCGTCTCGATCAAAGCTTCCTCGACATACACTTTCCCACGCTGTGTAGCACAGCGCGGTGCCGAGACCGAGCAATGGACCATACCCTGGGCCAGCTGGCTTGCCAGGCTTCGGGTCGCTGGAAGCAGGATGATTCTCAAGTAACGAGTCGACATCGCTGAGAAGATTCGCTGCCGCCTCCAGCGCGGAAAGATCGTTCACTTCTTCCTCCAACCGTTAGTCCAGAGCGGAACTCCACGACATCGCCGTCCTGCATCACGTAGTCCTTGCCCTCCAGGCGCATCTTGCCGGCGCCTTCGCCGCTGCTTCGGAGCCTGCCGCCACGAGGTCGTCGAAGCTGACGACCTGGGCCTTGATGAAGCCCTTCTGGAAGTCGGTGTGGATCACCCCCGCCGCTTCAGGGGGCCGTCGCCCCCTGGGGGATGGTCCAGGCCCTGGCCTCCTTCGGGCCCGCCGTCAGGTGGGACTGGAGGCCGAGGGTTTCGTAGCCGACCCTGGCCAGCACGTCGAGGCCCGGTTCCGTAATTCCCATCTCCTCCAGGAAAGCGCGGCCCTCCTCCTCGTCCATCTCCACCAGCTCGGCCTCAAACTTTGCATCGAGGAAGATCGCCTCGGCAGGGGCGACGACCTGGCGCATGCGGTCCTTGAGGTCCTCGTCAGCCAATTCGTCCTGGTCGCAGTTGAACACGTATAGGAACGGTTTCGCGGTGAGCAGGAACAGGTCCTGCACAGCAACTCAGGTCAGTCCCGAACCGTGGATTCGTTTCCCGGATTCGAGGACCTCGACAGCCGCCCATGGCCGCCTCCAGCTTGGGCGCGACTCCTTCTTGATCCGCGCCTCCTTCTCCACGCGCGGCAGCGCCTATCTCCACGCTCTGGAGATCACGAGGATCAGTTCTGTGGTGATCGTGTCGATGTCACCGGCCGGATCCACCTTCCCGTCGACGTGCGTCACGTCGACGTCCTCGAACGCGGGTCACCTGACGAGATGGCGTCGGCCTCACGAATGTTGGCGAGGAACGCGTTGCCCATGCCCTCACCCTTCGACGCCCCCGGACAATGCCCGCGATGTCCACGAAACTCACGGTGGCGGGCACGATGCGCTGGGAGTCGAAGATCTTCGCCAGCACCGGCAGCCGGGAATCCGGCACCCCCACACGCCGACGTTCGGTTCGATCGTCGCGAACGGATAGTTGGCCGCCAGCACGTCGTTGCGGGTCAGCGCGTTGAACAGAGGTCGACTTGCCGGCATTCAGGGAGGCCGACGATTCCAATGGTGAAAGCCACGAGCGACGAGTCTCGGCACCACCCCGGGAGAAAGCGGTGGCGTCGCGCCGACAAAAATATTTACGAACCTCTTGCGTTTCCCCAAATGCTGTGGGTTAGGGTTTCCTCAGTAACCGACACAGTTGGTCACGGGTGCTCAGGACCACCGTCATGCGCTCTGCCACAAGCGCTCGCAGTCACGCGCGCCGGCCTTTTTCTCTCCTTGGGCCGGGTTCGCAGGCGGGCCTGCACACTGTTCAGGGTTTCGCGGATGTGATCACTGGCCCGATACCGCTGCGGAGGGGACAGCCGAGGGAGCGGCTCCCGGGCGACCGCAGGGTGGTTCCGACACGCCCCGCTCGTCGACGCTGGTAGGACTCGACTCCACCGACGTCGGAGGAACCGGTCACCCCGCGAGGTAGGCGCGCAGCGCCGCGGCCAGGTGGTGCGGGTCATCCACCCCGCACATCTCCCGGGCCGAGTGCATCGACAACAACCCGATGCCGACGTCCACCGTCACCATGCCCAGCCGCGTGGCGGTGATGGGGCCGATGGTGGAACCGCACGGCATCGCATTGTTGGACACGAACACCTGCGACGGCACCCCGCGGCCTCGCAGGCCTGCAGCCACAGCGCCTCACCCACCGCGTCGGTGGCGTAACGCTGATTGGCGTTGACCTTCAACATGGGACCGCCGTTGGGGAACGAGATCGACTCGCGGGTCGTGGTGCTGGGAGTAGTTAGGGTGAACCAGGTGCCGGCATCCGCCGAGACACAGGAACCGCGGGCAGCAGCGCTTGGTCGCGTCGAGATCACACCCTGCGACGGAGACGATCCGCTCCAGCACGTCCTCGAGGAACGGCCCAGCCGCCCCGGAGCTGGTGGCGGACCCGATCTCCTCGTGGTCGAAGGCGGCCAGCAGCACCAGGTCGTCGCCGTCGCCCGGGTCCTCGATGGCCGTCAACCCGGCGTGGGTGCTGGAGAGTTATCCAGACGCGACGAGGCGAAGAACTCGTTGCGCAACCCGAAAACGAGCCGGAGGCTGTGAAAGGTAGGTGAACAGGTCGTGTCCCAGGACATCGCCAGCCCCTCACCCCGGCCTGTTCGCGAGGACCGCCAGCAGATCGGGTTCGGCGTCGAGGGTGAAAGACGGGCTGGGTGTGGGTCTGTCGATCGAGCGTGAGACCGTCATTGACCGACCGGTCCAGGTGAATAGCCAGCTGCGGGAGCCTGGCCACGAGTCGAGACGCACCAAGTGCTGGGCGCCGTCGCGGGTGATGATGCGACCCGCGATGCCGAGTTCCCGGTCCAGCCACGAGTTCAGCAGCGCACCGCCGTGAGATCTCGACGGCAATCTGACCCCACCCGCGGAAAAGAAGCTGGCCTCGGGTTTGACCTTCAGAGCCGGGGAGTCGGTGTGAGCACCCACGACGCGCAGCCCGGTGGCCTCAGTGATGCGTTCCGGTTGTCGCCCAGGCGATCACGGCGCCGTGTCGCACGACGAAGAACCGACCGGCACCCGCGGGAACCGGCCCTTTCTCGTCGACCGGGACGAAACCGGCATCAGCAGGCGCGACGCCATGCTCGAGGCCGCGTGATAGCTCGTCAGGAGGCCGTCACGAAAGCAGCCAGGTCATCCAGATGGGAGAGGAAGGTCGAGAACACGATCATTCAACACCGCCCGACGACAACCGCTCCCCACACGGGCGTGAGGTGCGGCAAAAATGTCGGTGCCGTCTGCGACCCTTCCCTCGCGGACACTTCCTCACTGCTCCTGGCCGTGGTGGCGCTGCTGGTCGGCGTGGCCCTCGGTTTCCTGCTCGCCCGCCAGAGCGCCGCCACCCGCACGGCATGCGCCGAGGCCGAACGCGACGCCGCCATCCAACGAGGCCGCGGACGTCACCGCGGACCGCGAACAGCTCGCCCACCAGTTCCGGTCACTGTCGGCGGATGCCCTGGAGAAGCAGACGCAGCAGGCCGACCGCGCGCGGAACTGCGCCTGACCCCGATATCCGAGGCGCTGCGGCAGCTCAGCAGCGGCTGGCGGGAGTGGAGAAGCAGCGCACCGCCCTGGCCGCGGAGCTTAGGCGGCAGGTGGAGGGTCCGGGTCTCCGGCGAGGCGGTGAGGAAGGGCGGCGTCGCTGGCGTCGGCGCTGCGGGCCCTCACGTTCAGGGCGCCTGGGGTGAGTCCAGTCTGCGGCGGATCGCGGAGGTCGCGGGGCTGGTGGAGCACTGCCATTTCGAGACCGACCAGCTACACCTCCTCGGAGGGCAACCAGCTGCGCCCCGACATGCGCATCGACCTCGACGGGGGCCGGGCGGTATTCGTGGATTCGAAGGTGCCCCTGTCAGCCGTGCTGGAGGCCTGCCAGGCCGAGGACGAGAGAACGCGCCGCGCACCTGCGGCGCTTCGTCAGCACGTCCGCACCCACATCGAGTCAGCTCTCCGCCAAGGAGTACTGGGCCCTCGACGCCGGCGGTCCCGAGTTCGTGGTGCTGTTCCTCGGCAGCGACGAGTTCTACCGCCTCGCCCTGGAACAGCAACCCACCCTGCACGAATACGCCGCCGCCCGTCGGATCACCCTGGCGGGTCAGGGTCTGCTGATCCCGCTGCTGCAGATCATCTCCCACGGCTGGCGGCGGTCGCGGCTGGCGGACTCGGCGACGAGGATCAGCGCGCTCGGACGCGAGCTGTACTCCCGGCTCGCGACCCTGGGATCGCACTTCGAGAAACTGGGAGCGTCCATCAACGGCACGGTCAGAACTACAACGCCGCCATGGGCACGCTGGAGTCGCGGGTGCTGGTCTCGGCGCGACGCTTCCGGGCGTTGGACGTCTCCATGGACGAACTGTCGCACCTGAACTCCGTCGACGAGGGGGTCCGGGCCCCCGTCGCCCCGGAGCTGATAGCTCCTCCGGAGGCCGGGTGAAAGGTCTCATCACCGACGGTTCTCTGTCCCGCGAGCCGGTGCGCCAGCCCTCACGAGTCGGCTCACCCAGCTTTCGGAACGAACACCCACGCCCCTGTCCCCGCACCCCAGGGATCTGCAGTAGATGCGCAGCACCCTGGGTGCGATCAGGCACGGCACCTCATAGGTGATGGTGCCCATCAGGTCGACGAGTTCCTCCATGGTGATCTGCTCGTCACCCTGACGTCCGAGCAACACCACCTCGTCGCCCACCGCGACCCTGCGGGATCGTCAGGGGCCGAGATCGATCATCGTCTGATCCATGCACCCGACCCGCGATCGGGCAGGAACGCCCACCCACCAGCATGCGGCCCGGTTGCTGAACAGTCGCGAGTAGCCGTCGCCGTACCCGACGGGGACGGTGGCGATCCACGTGTCGCGGGGAGCGGTCCAGGTGCGGCCATAACCGACGGTCTCCCCTTGGGGACGCGTTTGAGGAACGAAATCCGCGACGTCCAGGTGCCTGCGGGGCTCAAGCCCTCCCAGGCGGTCGAGAGTCGGCACGGTAGCCGTAGGCGATGATCCCTGGGCGAATCAGGTTGGTGCCCGATCAGGTCGTGGCTGAGCACCGCCCCAGAATTCCCGGCGTGGACGTAGGGATCTCCCCGACGGCTTTGCGGATCTCGTCGACGACAGCGATGAACCGGGCGAGCTGGTCCTGGTGAGATTCTTCACCTTCCAGGACAGTCGCTGATCGGCAGAGTGGGTGAACACGCCCTCGAGGATCAAATTGGGGCTTTCCTTGATCTGTGTTGCCAGGGCGACGGCATCGCCGGGATGGACACCGACACGTCGCATGCCGGTGTCGATCTTCAGGTGCACAGGGTGGCGGACATCCGCGCGTTCGGCGGCTTCCTGAGCCGCCCTCACCCCCGCAGCATCACCCACGGAAATGGTCAGGCGCGCGGCGATGGCGCGATCCAGCTCCTCCGGGAAGCACGGCGAGAATTTCAGGGCGGGAAGCTCGACGCCCCCCTCTCGGAGCTGCTCGGCCTCCGATACCTCTGCCACGCCGAGCCACTGGGCGGAGCCCACGGATTCGACATGCCGGGCGACAGGAACTATCCCGTGCCCATAGGCGTTGGCCTTGACAGGAAGGAGGACTGCGCGGCCGGGGTTGCGTTCGCTCGCCAGGGCAAGATTCGCGTCGATGGCGGCCAGGTCTACGTTGAACTGGGAAGGACACATGTCCTCATTCTGGCGCACATAGCGGAGACCGCGAGATAGCGGTGCCCGTTTCGAGTGGCAGAATGGCCCCCATGTCGAACAACCAGTGGACCGGCGCCCAGGATTGGAACGCCCAGCCCCAGCAGTCGAACGCCCAGGATTGGAACGCGCAGTCGGCCCAGGATTGGAACGCATCTGCGCAACAGCCCGCCCAGGATTGGGGGGCGCAGTCTCAGGATCAGACCACCATCCAGCCCGCTGGCCCAGAATGGAACGCATCGCACAGGACCAAACCTCTGTGACCGCGGCGCAGGAGCTGGAACGCCCAGCCCCAGCAATCCGTCCCGTCCGCCCCGGAGTGGGGTGCAGGTGCCTCGAGCCAGGAGAGCACCGCCCAGCAGAACATGCAGGGACTGGGACCAGCAGGCGGCCTGGGGGCGGCCCAGCAGTCGTCGCAGCCCCAGCAGCAGCAGTGGGGCGGCCAGCAGCAGGCCGCTGCTCCCTTTGGTGGCCAACAGCGGTGGGGCGGCCAGCAGCAGGCCCGTCTGGTCTTGGCGCTCTCTTTGACTTCGGTTTTCAGGGGCAGCGCGCTCAAGAGCAGCATCGGCACCGTCTACCTGAGTGACCGTGATCTGCTTGCGGTTTTCGCTCTTCGAGCTCGTCTCTGGCGTCGGTGTCTACGAGCCAAAGCAGTGAAACCCCTTGCTCATCCTTCGCTCCCTGTTCGTTCCGCTGGCTGTTGGCCTTCGTGGGGATCATCCTGTCCCGCGCCTTCCTGAGAGGGAATGGCCGCCTTGGTCAAGAAGAACGACGACAAGCAGGGAGTGATACCTCCCCACGAACCATCAGGCCGGGCCCACAGCGGGCCCCGGCCTTCCCTCATCCCGGGATATCAGAACAACAGCGCCAAGGCGGGTTCCGCGAGAATCTCAGCGACGTCGTGAAGGAACCGGGAACCCTGCTCACCGTCGATGACCCTGTGGTCGAAGGAGACAGCCAGGGTAGTGACCCAGCGCGGCACGACCCTCTCCTCCGCCCGACACCCACCACCCAGGGGCGGCGCTGAATGCGCCCATACACAGGATCGCCGATTCGTCGCCGTTGATGATGGGGGTTCCGCATCGACCCCGAAGACACCCGACATTGGTGATGGTAGGTGCCTCCCGCATAGTCGGAGGTTGAAGCTGCCGTCACGGGAAACGGCGACGAGCTGATTGAGGGCCCGGCACAGCTCAGGAGGCTGAGGTCCTGCGCGGCCTTGATGTTGGGCACCATAAGTCCCCGCGGGTGGCGGCCGCGACACCGAGGTTCACATCCGGTGGTAGACGATCTCACGGTTCTCCTCATCCCAGGAGGTGTTGAGGTCGGGGTTACGACCCAACGCCAGACACACCGCCTTCGCATGAATCAACAGCGGCGAGACACGCAACCCGCGAATTCCCGTCGCGCCCTGAGCGTCTCGACGAACTCCATCGTGCCCGGTGACATCGGTGGTCAGCCACTCGGTGACGTGCACGTGGGTGCTGACGGAACGCACCATCGCCTCGGCGGTGACCTTGCGCACCCCTTGATGGGGAACACGACGCTCCCCGACCCTCCGGACCGTGCGACGACCCGAATCCGTGGCTTCGCGGCCCCGGATCCTGGAAACTGGCGGCGTCGTTGACGACCCCTGCCCTGCGCAGGCTCCTCCCGAACACCCTCCCCGCTGCCTGGGACCGTTCGAAGACCCATGCAGCCTCGACATCGGCGCGGGTGATGGTTCCCTCCGCCCGGTTCCCGCGACCTTCCCAAGATCGACCCGCGGTCGCGGCATACTTCGCGCACCGGCGGTTTGGCCCGCGCGGACTGCGGATCGAGGCCAACACCAGTGTCGATTCGGTGGGTGCATCACCCGTCTCCGGCAACGGATCACCGACGGCGGCGACGACCCGGCCCCGCGGGATCCACGTCGTCAGGACGCCGCGACGGCTCACGAGGGCATAACTCTCCCCCACAACGCGGCGGGCAGCCTCCGCATCCCCTGACTGGCAGTGCTTCTGCGGCGGCGCCTCGACCTGGCGGTTTCATCACGCGGCCCGTAGCCGACGAGGGTCGGGGTTCCTCCCACCACCCTCCACCCGTCCTCGATCTCAACGATGGCAGTACCAACCTCCACCGTGACCCCCTCCGCCACCAGCAACGACGTCACGGTCCCCGGCATAGGGGCGAGGGCAACTCCACCAGCGACTGGCGGTTTCGATCTCGACGAGCACGTCGGTGACATCGATCTCCTGCCCGACGGTGACCCGCCAGGCGACGATCTCGGCCTCGGTGAGGCCCTCACCGGGATCCGGGAGAAGGAACTGGCGTTTCTCATCATCACTCCTTGTTCTTCTGGGTTCACCAGGTCAGGGAACGGTCGAGGTGTCGAGGATGCGAGTCCACCGACGGCGAAACTCGCCTTCCAGGCGCGACGGCGATAGGGGATGTCGTAGCCGGTGACGCGCAGCACCAGGGATTCCATGTCGTAGAACGGGTCCTCGTGAAGGCGGGCGGCGATCTCGAACCCAGCCCGAGGTGCGAGGCGCCTCATGGACGACGATGGCACGGCGGGTACGACGCACAGAGCATTCAAGCTCACCCAGTCGATGGGCGCGGGGATCTGAGATCGACGACCTCCACCGATGTGCCCTCCTCTGCGGCGACGGCGGCGGCGTCCAGGCAGGTGCGCACCATCGGCCCCACGCGATGAGGGTGGCGTCGGTTCCCTGCCGCAGGATTCCGGCCTGGTGCATGGGGACGGGCCGCTGCTCGAGTCCACCTCCCCTTGACGTGGTAGCGGCGTTTGGGTTCGAGGAAGATCACAGGATCTGGGGATGCGACGGCCTGCTGGATCATCCAGTGGGCGTCGTGCGGGTTGGAAGGGTGACCACCTTCAGCAGGGGTGTGACGCAGAAGTAGCCTCAGGGATTCGGAGTGGTGCTCGACGGCCCCAATGCCACCGCCGTAGGGGATGCGCACCACCATCGGCATCGGCTGGCGCCCGGCGGTGCGGGCGTGCAGTTTCGCGACCTGCGTGACGAGGCTGATCGAAGGCAGGGAAGACAAAAACCGTCGAACTGGATCTCGGCGACCACACGGTAGCCGCGCATCGTCAATCCCACGGCGGTGCCGATGATTCCGATTCCGCCAGCGGCGAGTCGATGACCAGTTGGTTCCGAACTCCGCCTGGAGGCCTCCCGTGACGCGGAACACACCACCGAGTTTCCCGACGTCCTCGCCGGTGATCAGGACCTTCGGATCAGCCTGGAGGGCACGACGCAGGCCCAGGTTGATGGCCTTGGCGATCGTCATGGTGCTCATGCCTGCTCCCCCACTGCCCATTCGGCGTACTCGCGGCGCTGCGCCTCCAGAGCGACGGTGTTCTCGGCGTAGACATTGTCGAACAGTTCATCCATGGTCCAGGTCCGTCAGCTTCGGGATGGCGGCGCGGATCTCGGCACCGAAGTCGCGGGCATCGGCGTCGAGGGCGGCCAGCCAGGCGTCGTCGATGACCCCTTGCCGTTTCAGGGTGGGCGGTCAAGCGGGGTGATGGGGTCGCGACCGGCCCACTCGGCTGTTTCTGTCGAGGCGATACTGGTGGGATCGTCGGAGGTGGTGTGGGCGCCCATCCGGTAGGGTGAAGGCCTCGATGAACGTGGGACCTCGCCCCTGGTGGGCACGTTCCGAGCCCAGCGGGTGACGGCGTGGACCGCCAGCACGTCGTTGCCGTCCACCTGCACCCGGGGACCGTCCCCGGGCGCGTTGGAACAGCAGGGATCCGCGACTGCAACGCGATGGGTTCGGAGAGATCGCCCACTGGTTGTTCTGGCAGAAGAAAACCACAGGGGCGTTGTAGCTGGCCGCGAACACATAGGACTCGTTGACGTCGCCCTGCGAGCTGGCCCCGTCGCCGTGGTAGGCGATCACGGCTGCGATGTCGCCGTCGTCGTTGCCGACGAGGCCATCCGGCTGCAATCCATGGCGTAGCCGGTGGCGTGAAGGGTCTGGGGAGCCGATGATGATTTGGTGGTTGCGGAACCGGTCGAGCTGATCCCAGGCTCGACGTCGCACCCCCGAAACAGGGCCAGGATCTGCTGGAAGAGAGCAGACCGAGAGCGAGGAAAACGGCGTGTTCCCGATAGGTGGGGAAGACGACGTCGCGGGCTCCGAGGGCGTGAGCGGAGCCGACCTGCGCGGCCTCCTGGCCGAGGGCAGGCGGCCACAAGCCGAGTTCGCCGTGCCGCTGCAGGGCCGTGGCCTCGGTATCGAACCGCCGTGCCAGCACCATGTCCCGAAGGTACTGGGTCAGGTCGTCGTCGGTTCCCTCGAAGGAGAACTCGAGGGTTCTCGACGCGCTGCCCATCGGGGTCAGCAACTGCACCATGTCGTGTTTCATGACCTCTCTAAAACCTACGCAACCGCTAGCCTACGAGTACGTAGGTTTCCTCCGAAGGCCGAAAACCTACAATTCCTCCGACGAGATTTGTTGGTTCCATCCACCCGCCCTGGGAGCCACCCCACGGCCTCACATGCGACACGAGGCGCATGCGTGTCGTCTTTTTGGTCGACACGGAGCCGACGCGCGTCAATCGTTCACAGGTATTGCTCGAAGTCGGGTCGATTTTGGTCAGTCCCCGATACGAGACGTCCTGACCTCGCGCAACCAGGGGTTGCGGGCGCCGGGGCTTCTTCGGTTGGGTTCTGTACCGGGGGTCGGCACGGCGGGCACGAATGTCGCCGTTGAACTGCGAAAGGGAACTGCTGATGTCGCAGTGGAAGATCGTCCCCTCGGCGGTAAGGGCGGTGCTGCTGGAGGTTTCCGGGCAGCAGGAGGGCCTGGCCGCCACATTTTCCGAGAAAGACCTCGAAGCCATCGAGGCTGCCTTGTCGTGGTGCCCGGAGGTCGCTGGATACATTCCAGCCGCACTGAATCGGGTGATGGGAACCCAGAAGAAGAACCTGCACACGGTGGCGTCGCACGTGAACGCCGGAATCGTGGGCGTGGGAAATGCAACGATTTCTTACGAGCAAGCCCAGCAGGAGATGGCTGACAACTTCGAGAGAGGAGATGTTTAATTCAGCGGCATCTGGGGACTTCTCGTATTTCGATCAACACGGCTACAAAGGGCGAGGTAGGACATGCCGGGCGAAAACGCTCCAGTGGACGAAACGGGCCCTGATAAACCCAGACGCCTTTCCTTGCAAACCCGGAAACCCTGGATCCGAAACAGATCGAGTTCCGCTGGAAAATCCTTGCGCTCCATGGGCGTCGATATCGTTTCACGGACGACTGCGATCAGGGAGTCATGGTCCGGTTACCTGCCATCTACGAGTCTCCGGAACGGGAGCAGGTGTGCAGCGAGTGCTGAAAACCACCATCCCTCCTTTGAGATCAGGGCTGCACTGGTATTGTCAGGATCGGCCATCCAGGATTATGCCAGCACGATGACCTACGATAAAAGAGCTTCAAGACCTGGAGAAGGATGCAAAGGGAATTCCGGAAAGAGGCTCCAGGCCGGATACGATGAACAGGTGCCGGATTCGAGGCGTCACGATTCCCCGCCCGCCGGCGTGGGATGGATTGGTGCCGCGCCACCGTTGAAGACGGAGAAGACCGACTGGCGGCGCCATCAGCATGCCGTCGACAAGAACAACGAGTTCGTGGCGATACAACGCAATCTACGTGAAGATCGCTCAAGCCGTCAGCGAGTGCGCGGACAAAGATCAACAAAACGGACTCGACGGTGTGCATTCCAGCTCCTCCGGCCCCCACCCTCGAAGAACTGGAGCAGATGGGGCCCATGCCGTGAGGGAGCCCCCGGGGAACGTCAAGCAAAAACTGCGCTGACTCCTTCAACATGGGGCCAGTCGGTTCCTTCAGGAGGCCTGGGACGGCACCAAACGCCTCGCCGGCTTCGACGAGCACGGCTGGAGTATCGGGAACATGTGGAACACGATCTGGAGCGGTGCGGTGGGCATCACTGAACCTGGGCACATCGCTGGTCGTATCCGTTATCGTGACTCCCTTCATCGTGTGGGGAGGATACAAGCCCAGCAGAATGGGAACGCGAACGCTTAGAAGTCTTCACCCGCGCCGGGTCGGACATGGTGGGCTTCGATCTCGACGCCCACTGGGCCGGAAAGGACGGCTGGCACAAGTGGACGAACGATCCCATCGCCACCGCAACCGAGCTGGGTCTCGGGTTTCTTCGGGAAAAAGCGGCCGCTCTGAAGACCTTGGGCAAGCTCGACCTGCTTCCCCAAAAATTCCACACCCGCCACGTACCTGCAACCAGATTCGAGATTCACAACCGGGCTCAAGAACTTCAACGCATCCCTCAAGGGATTGGATGCACAAGGGCAACCAGAAGATCCTCGAAGGAATCGACAAACTCGGTGAGACGGTGACAACCTGGCCAACGAGATCCGCAAGAGACACGGTCGCCAACCCGCCTACGCCGGCGCGCCCAGCAATGGACGCAGGGAATCGCCAACAACTTCGACGTCGTCCATCACCGCGGATCCACCCCGGCACCGGCAAACGTTCCGAGAACTCAGCCAAACCCGCCGAGCACCGACGAGTCACCCGGACGCTGGTGATCATCAGGCTCACGGTTCCAACGGAAACGACCTCGGCTCCGAACTCCGCATCAGGTCCCTTTTTCAGCATCTACCCCCGGAACGAACCCTGACTACTGTCCCGACGGCCTGCCACCCGGATCCCCACATGGGCAACGAATGGACCGGCGACACAAGACCCAGATTCGACAAGCCCCGAACCCCGACCCCAGGAGATTCCGATGGCGGTCCGGGGAATGGCAGACCCGCAACCGCGGGATGTCCAAAACAGCCGCCGAGTACCAGAAACACGTCACCGGGGTCGACCCACCCTGAACGCGAGACGAGAAGAGTTTCGCGATACAGGAGTACATTGATCCGCAAATCCGACGGGCAACCAGTCGACTTCGATGGCCACGTCTGGCGCAAGGACGGCAATGGAAACCCAGGAAGTCTTCCTCGGGCCAGAACAAGTACGGCTGGCTCTTCGGAGAATCAAAAGGATTAAAGCCAAAACGCATCCAAACCATGAAAGAATTTTACAAACAAATGGGGCGCCAGCTGGAGAGTAATGCCGAGGGGAGCAAAACTCGAATGGCACTTCCAGGAAAATCGTCGCAGACGAGGTCCGGAAAGGACTCCACCGAAACTACGAGGCCAAGTCGAAAATCTGCTTAATCCCATCAGGAATGACATCAAAAATAAGCAGCAGATTCGACCGAAAAACCCTTTCAGGAAAACCCTGCTTCATCAAAGAAACCCCATCGAGATACATATTCCACAGCCTCCTGAAGTAAAGGAATAAAATGACAAATCACGGCACGCATGAAACCCGTCTTGAGTGGCACGGTTTCACCACCATCTGGCTCAACCCGGACGGGAAGCTACGAGACTTCGCCCCCAGGGGTATCCCGATTCCTCAAGGATGCAGAAGAAATGGTTCCGGAATCGAAGGGGAACTGGTTTCATCATCGAGGAGAACAGCACCGACGCCGAGGTCATCGCATCCGCCATCTCAACCAGACAAAGGTTCAGGCACTCGAAAAAGTGGACGGCTCACCGGTCTATTCGAGGCGTCTCAGGTGAGGCCTCACCTCGATGGCGACCCCGACAACTTCGAGGTCGGACAACTTCCTGGGGCGCTTTTCTCGGATCAGGGATGTCGAGTCTGGCTGAGCAGCAGACGTTCGATCTCATTCTTCACAGGTCGACCTTCCCCATGCTGTCCGAACTGGTCCGCTCAACCGCCAAACACCTCCACCCCGACTACATCTCCGGAATCAACATTGCCTTCAGCCCAAGACATGAGTCAACGCCGAACCGCCTCATGGAACGCGGTTCCCCTCGTCAGGCTCGTCTCCCGATACGCGACCTCCACCCACGAGAACTCGCAGGCTACCCCGTCACCAACGTCGAAGAATACGAAGGCGGCCTATACTTCGAAGCCATCTCCGACCGAGCCGGCACCACCCTCGCCCAACTCCGCCGACCACCTCGAGACACATCAGCACCCGCCGCACTCGGCCTCCTCCCCGAACACAGCAACTCCGATGGCCCAACCGCCCTGGAGCCCCCACCCCCTCTACGGAGAGCCCAACCTTCCAAGCCTCGTAGCAGGCCTCGAGACTCCCCGAGACGGCAGCCCTCCCCGTCTACGTCATCACAGACCCCCACGGAAAAGAACTCCCCTTCCACGGACACGTCTGGCGCTCCGTCCCGACCCTGCCACCAGCAACCCGCACCCCAGAAATCTTCCTCTCCGCCCTCGGCAGCTGACCTCCCCGACACCATCATCGACGGCTGGGCCGAACGCCACCACCGTCGCGTCCATCCCACCCACCGCCCACAACGAATGGCACCTCGACAACCGCGACCTCGCCAACCGCCTCCGCCAACACTTCCACGACCACAACATCCCCACCCGCGTCTACTCCCACAGCCAAACCACCACATGATCAGAACCTTCGGCACGGCCCCTCAGCGGCTCGAACTCGCCTGATCGCATGACGGGACCCGCCGCCTACGCGACTGGCGACTACGTCGATTGGAGCTCATCGCGAAGTGGTCGGGTCGGTCTGCCAGTTCATTCATGTGATGGCCCCGGCCTTCCTTGCTGCGCAGTAGCCTGAGCCATGACCACTTCAGATCCCCAGTTTGCCGAGTTCTGGGAACCGGGCATCCGGTTGTTCGTCTCGGAGTGCGACCAGGTGATCCTCACCGAGCCGATACGTTCCTTCATCAGCGAGGCACGCCACGACGGGCAACGACCGGTGTTGCTCACTGAGCTTCGGCCCACATCGGGTGGTTCGTCGCCGACGAGCTGCGAAAACGCACGGGTGGCCGCTGGGTGGTGCAGGATCCGGGGTCGCGACCACGACGCCACCGGGTGTCCATCTCCGGCCTATGGCCGATCTGTGGCAGGATCTCTCCCCGGACCGCCCCAGATTGTCGTCCTTCGAAAGGGGACAGGATCAACCCGGGCTGGGAACCTTCTTCTTCGAGGTTTTCTCGCGAGAACGCGCGCGTAACAGCACCCGGTGCGGCAGGGTGGCAGAGCACATGGTCTCTGGACTCGGGGGCGGGCACCTCATCCGGTGGGACGAGTGCGAGCCCTTAGCCACCCCCTGGGGATCTCCCGCCGTCACCACGTCCTGCAGCAACAGATGCCACTCACCTGCCGCCATCTCGCGCGAAGCGACCGGGGCGCCATGGTCAGCATCGCCGTCGCCAGAACCGACCAGGGTTTGCTGGAACACACACGTGGGCTGCTGCCAACCGGTCGCCTACGGACAGCCAATCGGTCTTCCCGACGGGGCCTCCCTCGCCATGCACCCGGCGATCACGGAGACACTGATGGAGCTTGGGACCCGCTTCCGACCCAACATCGCGATCATCTCCTGCGGCGAGGCGGAGGAACGAGACGGTTCTCTCTGGGCGCTCGCGATTCAGCGGCACGGCGAGTGCCACTGGCGCGCTCATCGGCCCTCCGGCCGTGCGTGACCTGACGCATCGAGGAAATCTCCCGGACCCGACGTCACCCCCGTCGGCGAAAGCCCCCAGCATGCTGGTGCGTTTCAGCCGGGGCGACGACTTCGGCTTCGATGATCTCCTTCGCTCACGCCCTGGATCAGGAAAACTGGCCACAGCCCTGGGAGGCACCCCCGTCAGTCACCCCGGGAAGGAACACCACTGATGGCTGTTGAGCTGGTTCTCCTGAGCGACACTCCCCCACCCTCGAACTCCCAGCAGCTGGTTCTCGGTGCCATCATCGGATCGGGCACGGTGACCCAGTGGAGCAATGGCGCACTCAGCACCATGTTCTCGAAACCGGAACCCCACTGCTGCGGGTACACCCCGAAACTGATTCAGGACGGCACCGAGGGCCAGGGCCGCTCTCCACGATCCCCGAAGACCTTCACCTGGTGGACCGACCTCGTGCTCCTCGATCAGCAGGGGCAGAGCCACCATGCAGGTGGCCGTCGCATTGGCATCGCACGTGAACGGCATCCTGCGAATCAGAAAGTGACATTCACGAGGAAAGATTCTGTTCTCCCCTCAAGATGGCCCCTTAGCTGCCACCATGGCGGACTTCACCTCCGCCTCGACGCGAGCTGACGTCTCCCGCCTGACGGACGAGCGAGACCTCGCGGACATCCTGGAAGAGTTCGAAGAGGATGAGAACTCTTCGACCGCGCATGCCAGACCGACAAGGCATGGGGCCCATCACAACGCCCTGGCCCCGACGGCGAAGACGACGAATGGCCGCCCGGGGCGTCATCGGCGGGGCCCGCACCCTCCACGAGGACGACGACGTCTGGGTCACCCACTCCAGCCCTGACGGGTGACGGAGATCGCCCTGGTGGTTGGACACTTCGGCGACGACGACTTCCCGTCGTTCCTACACCGACATGCCCGAGGAGCTGCGGCCCGGAACACGGACCGGAGGAAGAAGACTACGCCCTGAGTCGCTGTCGGATCTGCGCAGCTTCTACCTCGAAGCCGCAGCCGAACGCCGCCACGTCATCTTCACGGTCTACGGCTGAGTCGACACCACGCACCGCAGGTGCGCAGTCGACCGAAGAGTGGGGGCTCAGTCAGCGAGGGTCGCCACCAGAATGGCGCTTGATGGTGTGCATCGGTTCTCGGCCTGGTCAGAAGACGATGCTCGCCTCCGACTCGAAAGACCTCGTCGGTGACCTCTAGCGAATCCAGTCCGGTGGTTTGGTAGATCTCCTCCCCCGACGGTGGTGTTGCGGTCGTGGAAGGCGGGCAGGCAGTGCATGAACTTGACCCGCGGTTCCCAGTGGCCGCCATCACGTCCGCATTGACCTGGTAGGGCTTCAGCAGTTCGATGCGTTCGGCCCACAGTTCCTTCGGTTCCCCGAGTGAGAGCCACACATCGGTGTGGAGGAAATCAGCTCCCTTCACGCCCTCCGCGATGTCATCAGTGAGTGGTGATGCGAGCGCCCGTCTTCGCGGCGATGGCCTCGGCCTGGGCGCGCGCACCTCGTCGGTGGTTTGGAGCTGCGTGGGAGCGATCAGACGGATGTCGGCACCGACCATGGCGGCTGAGATCAGGGTTCGAGTTGCCCATGTGTTGCGCACGTCGCCGATGAAGGCCCGACGTCTCCTCCAGGGGTTTGCCGGAGTGCTCCACGCATGGTGAGCTGGTCGGCAGAGCATCTGGGTGGGGTGCCAGGAATCGGTCAGGCCGTTGTGACGAGGAACCTCGGCATACCGTCCCACTGATTTCGAGGGTTTCCTGGGCGACGCCGCGGTACTCGATGCCGTCGTACCAGCGACCGAGCACGAGCTGTGCAGCAGCCGACTCTCGTGGACGAACTGCGACCCAGCCGTATCGAGGCGGGTGGCATAGCCGCCCTGCTCCCGTCATGGCCACGTCGAAGGGCAGCTGGTGCAGGTAGAGGTTTTCTCGAACAACAGGGCGACCTTCTTGCCCACCAGCCGCTTGACCTCGTCGTTCCTCGCCGTTCAGCCTTCAGCTGGGCGGCGGGTCAAGACGCCACCACTCGGCGGGAGTGAGGTCGGTTTCTGTGGTGAAGCTGCGTCCTTTGAGCATCACGAGGCCTTTCTGCGAGGAAGTTACTGGTATCGCGACAAGCCACGCGCACGCCGGTGTCGGAACAACGCATCGCCTGCGACGGGACAGGCGGGATCAGGTCGAGGGCGTCGAGGATGCCCGGCATGGCGGCCTCAATGTCAGCCAGGGTGCTGCGGAATCCGGAGGCAGGACCGTACCGCAAGGGTCGTCGAGGTCCTGGCCCTTCGGCATCGCGGATTAGAAATCGTTGATGAGGCATAGGGTGGCGTCGGGGGCAGAGCTGTTTCGAGCCTCGTCGATGTGGAACCGCTCGGCGGCGACGACGAGTCAGCCGAGGCGAGGTCGTCGGCGGTGACCCCGCCAGGGCCCGATGCCCGTCGGCAGAGTGCACCGGCTTCGCGCGAGCAGCGGCGGCCGTCGGTCGATGGGTTGCCCGATTCCTCGGACGAGATGCCGACGCTGTCGGCCTCCACGTCGAGACCCCGTTCGGCGGCTATTCGCACGGGACCCTGCTCCGCCATCGGGGAACCGGCAGATGTTGCCCCAACACACACACGACCTTTGCCGCATGGCGCGGCAACCTAAGGGCTCCGCGGACGAACACCGGAAACCAAAACCTGACGGGTCGCGATTTCGCAGACTGATGGACCCTCCCACGTCACCGCGATGTACCTCCCCGGGTGGTTTGCCTGCCGCACCGGTGTTTTTACGTTGGGTTTCAGGTTTTTGATGGCAGGCTTGTGCCAGCAGATCCTGGTGGTGGACGACGACCAGGCCGTGCGTGACTCGCTGGCCCGGTCCCTCAAGTATTCCAGCGACGAGGTGACGACTGCCGCTGACGGCGTCGAGGCGCTGGCGCAATGTGCGGGGCACACCCCGGATGCGGTGATCATGGACGTGATGATGCCTCGTCTCGACGGTCTGGAAACCACTCGCATGCTGCGACAGTCAGGCAATGACGTTCCCATCCTGATCCTGACGGCTCGTGACGCCGTCGGTGACCGGGTGGACGGTCTCGATGCCGCGCCGGCTGACTACATGGTCAAACCCTTCGCCCTCCGAAGCGAGCTGCTGGCACGGCTGCGGGCCCTGACCCGGCGCTCGAAACCGGTTCAGGAAACCGACTCGAAGGTCCTCGTGTTCGGCGATGTGACGCTGGATGCACAGCATCGGGAGGTGACCCGCGCGGGAAAACACATTTCCTTGACCCGCACCGAGTTCGCCCTTCTTCAGGCCTTCATGGAAAATCCCCGCCGCGTGATGGAGCGCAACACCCTTCTCAACGAGTGTGGGGATTCGAATTCCGCCACCGCGAACTCTCTCGAGGTCTACATCGGCTACCTGCGGCGTGCAAGACCGAGGGCGGGCGAGCTCGCCCCGTCTGATACATACGGTCCCACGGCGTCGGCTTTACGTGCTGCGTGAAACCGCGGCGAGTCGGTTCGTTTTGGATCCGGTTCCGGCGGGGCATCGAAAGGCTCATCACGGGCAGTCGCTCCGCTCGCCTTGCCTCATTGACCGGGATATCGGTAGCCGCAGCCGTGCTTCTGGTCGGTTCCACGGCCTGTTTGTCGACGCGGATCTCACTGCGCGACCAGCTGGATCGATCGAAAATGTTGTCGGCTGCCCGCACCACCGCCGCGATCATCGCTCGACATCAGGAACCTGGCAATCTCGGCCCGGGCTCGGCACCTCCCAGGAGTTGCGGCTGTCACCACATCGACGGGAGAAACCGTCCGAGGCTGGGAAGCAATCCTTGGCGCTGGCCCCCGAGGCCGGAGAGGTCGCCGTCGCCCGCATGCAGCACGGGCATCGCGCCCGTTCCGTGAAACTAGGAGACGGTCAGCAGTATCGCCTCGTATCAGTGCCGGTGCGGGCGCGGGATCGCCGGCCAGCCGCAGAGCTACGCCATTCTCCGCACGTCCCCTGACGTCGCTGGACACGACGCTGAGCTCCACTGGCTACGGTGATCGCACTGCTCCGGGCTGGTGGGGATCCTGACCCACGACCCTCACGGCTCTGTGGATGGCGCAGACCGCCCTGATGCCGGTTCGGCGTCTCCACCGCCGTGAAGAACGTCACCAGACCGATCAGCTGAACCCGATCCGCATCTATGGCCGTGACGACTTGGGTGAGTTGACGCGCAGTTTCAACCTGATGCTGAAAAGTCTCCAGACCTCACGGGAACAGCAACGACAGCTGATCGCGGATGCGGGCCACGAACTCCGCAACCCCCTGACGTCGATGCGCACCAACATCGAGGCTGCTGGTGGCTGACGACAGTCCGGAATGCTGCCGGAAGGGCTCGCTCGAAATCCTCGACGACGTCTCCGCCCAGCTCGGTGAGTTCTCCGCCCTCGTCGGCGACCTGGTGGCCCTGACCCGCGACGACCATCTCCAGCGTCAGCCGGAGAAGCTCGACCTGTCGGAGGTGGTGGAGGCGGCACTGGCCCGCGCAGCCCGTCGCGGACCGAACATCACCTTCACACGACCCTGGAGCCGGTCCCGATCTGGGGATGCCCCCGCTGGAAGCGCCATCACGAACCTGCTGGACAACGCCGTGAAGTTCTCCCCAGCGGCGGCGAGATCTGGGTGGAGTTGACCTCGGCTGGGTGCTGACGATCATCGATTCGACCCGGGAATCGCCGGACGAGGATCTGCGCCCATCTTCGACCGGTTCTACCGCGCCCGACCGACCCTGCTAAGGCACCGGTCTCGGCCTGGCTATCGTCACACACCGTCGAGGCCCATGGCGGCTCGGTCCGGGCCGGGAACCACCGGGGCCGGGGCGAAGTTCACCATGCGGCTGCCGGTCCTGGCCGCTCCGGAATCGCCCCTGTCTCCTTGAGAAACACCGCCTGATCATGTTTGTTGCTTCCCGGGCCGGGTGTTCCGGGAGCGTCGGGTCTTTCACGAGCGAACCGACGTCACCTGATTCCACAGACTTTTTCCACAACCTGGGTAGAACTACGGCTGTAACTCGGTCGAGTGGTTCCAGTTCCTCGAGGTCCCTAGGAAGGCAGCAGAGACCCGTTTCCACAGACTTTTTCCACAGCTGGGCAAAACTACATGGGTGTAATTCGACCTCGGATGCGCGGTGTCCGCGGTGTCGTCAGCCCACACTTATTGCGTTCTCATTGGCTCGTCTCCCCTGGAGGACCACTTGATGGTCCCCTGGTCCCGGGGCTGAGATCGGCTCCGACGCGGAGCGCCTGGTCTGCAGGAAGAACACCAGGTAGGCGATCCACGCCAACAACGCCACCACCATCAAGGGTCACGATCACCCAGGCCCAGGGGCTGCGGCGTTTCAGTCCTGCCGACCGACTGGCTGTGAGCTGTAGACCGGGACCGCGGATTGATAGGAGCGCTTGGCGGAGGCGGCAGGCTGAGCTCGTAGTGCCCGTAGGACGGCGGTGGAACGTACGGTGGAACGGCGGAAAGCGACCGTGGCCCGGCTCCGAGGCCGGGACGCCGTCACTGCTGGGTCAGGTGGCGGCATGGTTGCGGAAGGTCATGTCCGTGGGACCCACGGGGTCTGCCTGAGGTGGCACGGGAGGAGCCGGCGAGGCATGGCCGCCAAGGTGGCTGGGGACGGCTCGTTGGGAACCGGAGGGTGGCATATGAGGGATACCGCGTGACCCGCCGATGACGACGGGATAGCTCGCCATCGGATCGGCTGGGGTGCTAGGAAAGTGGCTGGTTCGCGGAATCGCGGGAGCACCGGCTGTGGTGGCTCGACCGTCTCCCCCGACTCGGACGGCGTCCTCCTGAAAGATCGAGCAGGTCCCTTGATAGCGTCCAGGATCTGGTGGGTGCCTCAGAATCGTCAGCTGATCGGAGCGGAAATACGGGTGATCATTTCGTCTCCTCCGGTTTGAACGTCCATTGCCTCCCTCGTCCGGACGGGTTCCTCCGGGCAACTTCGGTCTGAACAGGATTCAGCCTGGCAGCTTCCTCGAAGCAGCCTCGGCCTGGACAGGTTCAGCCTGCAATGGGTTCAGTGTGGCAGTTCAGCCGGTTCCATCGGCGCATGTCACCGCGAGGATCAGCCGAGGGCAGCTCGTCCCCAGGATGATGTGATCACGCTAGTTCGTCCGGCGAGGGCGCAGAAGGCACCACTGACGACAACAACCCGGTTCACCGATCCGTCATCATCCGTCTCGGTCGGTGAGAGTGCTGCTTCCGATCGTGATTCGACCTGGGACACCTCGCGTGACTCTCTGCCCACGCCGCGAGCTCGGCGGTCGGCTTGCCCGACCGGCGCCAGTACCGTCGATGTCGACGCCTGTTCGACGGAGACACTCAACCGACACTGCCTGATCGGGACCAGCTCACCCGGAACAGCCTGGCGGACACCGCGGGCGGTGTCGGATGGTACGACCGGAACCACGTGAGTTGCGGGTCCGTCCCGAGGAACCCTGGGCGAGGCAGCCATCACTGGTTCCGGGCTGCTCATCCGTCTGAACTCTGGGATTTCTCCTCGATGGACATCATCCTCGTCAATACGGACGTCCTTCAGACGGGCGGCGCTCATCGACGGCCTCCTCCAAATAGTGGCGCTCTATCACGACCTCACCCAGCAGGGCGGTGTCCTCATCAGGACGAGATCTTCCTCGGGAACGACATCTTCTTCTTCCTCCTCGCCCGGGGCAGAGAACAAGCTCGATCGGGAGGACTGGCTCGTCTGGAGACATTTTCCCAAGGTCGGGTCTCAGTTCGACCGGCTTCGAGGAGAGGCACAGAGACCTCGTGCCCTCGTCAGTGAAACCCAGCTGCCCGACCGCTGGAGACCAAATCCTTGATCAAGGCGTTCAGGTCCCTCTTGCTCACGGCGAGCACCAACGCTCTGATACGCGTCCGGTACTGCGTGGAATCCGGCTTGTCGGTCGCCAGCGCCTCATCCAGGACATGGAGCGGTACGAAGCAGGTCCTCCGAGGTGTAGGAAGTGAACTCACCCCGCCAGTCTGTCAGAGACCATCGTCAGAACCATGACTGTGTCCAGCCAATGGCCAGAAGTCACCCCCGATTTTCGCGGCCACGCGTCGTCAGGGGCTAGGGTTTGGGGACTCGACTCCAGAGGCAGCATGCTCGGTTTTTCGCCGCGGTGGATCGACGTTCTGATGCGATCGCGATTTGGCTCGTCAGCCGCACCCAACACTGCCGAGGGCATCAGCACGAACGCCGTCGTGGTGGACCGCCGATGAACACGCCCTGAAAAAGTGCACTCTCTGACCCGCGAGGCGCATCGTCATCACCGCTCCCGGAAGCGACCTGGCCGTGCCTGCCGATCAGCAATGGGCACCCGACGACGCTACTCGAGGAGTTCATCGATGCCACCCGCGACCACCAGCGCGCCGCATCATTGAGGCCGTGCGCTCTCACGCAGCCTCACTCGCAAGAGCAGAAGCTGGTGGAACCCGTCCCCACGGACCAGCAACTCCCAAAGACCTGGCCTGCGAGCCTGCCAGGACCGTGCCCTGGAGCTGGCCGGCGTGGCGTCGCGGGCCTGGACGAACTGGCTGGTCAGCGACGGAGAGGACTCCGCCGCACCGCCCAGCCACGCACCAGCAAGACCCCCGTGGATCATGCCCGGGGAACTCAACCAGCCGGAGCTGCTGGCTCCCACCGCCAGCCCTGACGGAAACTGCCCTGAGCCGTGGGACCCTTCCCCGGTTGAGCGGCTCCGTCCTCAGCCTGTCCTGCCGGGACCAGCGGGACACGTACCACTCGACGTCGGTGAGGAGGATGCGGGTCTCCACGTTTTCCTTCCCAGCTGACACCCATGCCGTGTTCCTGAGGATCAGGATGACCACGGTCTTCATCAGCTTGATGGTCGTGGCATCGTGGAGCTACTCGCGCTGCTACTCAAAGCCTTTGTACTCCTCCTCGCTGATGTGGGCAGGCCAGAAAATGCCGTAGCTGAGGTAGGTGCCGCCACTCTCCCTGCAGGGCTCTCGGTGATCCTGCCGGAAGAACTGCATACCCTCAGATCGCCTGAGTCGTCCCTCGGTCTCCGCATGCCCACAGGTGTTGCAGCAGGTAGGAAATCCTGCTCCGCGACGACATGGGCCCGCGCAGCGCCTCGAGGCACGGTCCAGCTTTCCCGGCGGGTATATCCCAAATCCGCCTGCTGGGCGCGCGCGCGCATCGATCAGGTACTGAGCGAGTGGCGCGGCACTGCGCCTCGGACGGCGCTCCACCCTCGCCCTTCTCATCCTCCACCGCGCAGGCGATCTCGTAGGCATGGTCGTCGATGTCGTCATTCCCCTCACGAGTTGTGTCCAGATCGTCGCGGAGGTATTCCTCGAGTTCGGGATCAATCACGCCCCGAGCAGCTCGTCAGGGGATTCTCAAACCGTCGGGCTGGGCGTTCAGTTCAGTCTGGCCGAGAGACCCTAACAACCGCCACCGACAGAGAAAGGGTCAGGCGCTTCCTCCTACCGCATTGCACCAGGATGACGGCGACCACAGCGCCGTCCACCACATGACTCGAGCACGACCCGCGGTCAGGTCAGGTCGGGGTATTGCTGACGGTCGCTGCAGGGCCCTCGGAACTGGTCAAAGTCGGCCGGGTGCTTCCACGTGAGCGGTGTTGCGCTCCCTGCGCCGCTGGCAGTAGAACTTTTGCCTGGGAAGGTCACCTTGACCTCAAAGTCGGTGATCATCTGCGCGCTGATTCCTGCGAATTACTGCCCGGCATGTGGAAACTCCATTGCTACTGGAATCGTCGAAGCTGCGATGGCTGATATCGGAAGGCTTGCAGCCGATGTACCGTGTCGTCGTCTGGTCTCACTGTTTGAAGTCGCCTGGAAGTTTCACCTGAGCTCATCCCGCGCTGGCAGACTGCATCAGGAATCCTTGACGCCGCCCGATGCGATTTCTCGTAACACTCCGTAGTCGGCTGACCTCGATCGTTTTCCCGGCTATTCGTTGGTTTCCTGGCGCATCGGATGCAGGGCTGAGCGCCAGCACGAGAGCGGGACCACGGCAGCGATGCCGATTCTGCGCTAACTATCATGCCGGGTCAGCCAGCCCTCTCCTGCTGCTGGGATCCCCCACTGTGCAGCACGCAGTGCGATTTCCTGCGAAAACCCGCTTCCACTGCAGCGGAACACGCTTTCATTGACCCGTGAAACCAGATCGCAACGCACCGTCGCCGAGATCACGCGCACCCGCTCGGCGCGACATCATCGACAGAGATGCTGCAGGCCGGGCGCAACACCGCCCGGTGTCACCAATCCTCGATCTCGCGGCTGCGGCGCGGCAACTCGGCACGATCCTGGGGCGCGCGTTTCGGCCCCCAGCTTCGTCGATACCCTCGTTGATCTACTAGCCGACTGCCCCACTCACCTCCCCCGCCTCGATGGCCCCATCGCCGCGCGACGTGGTGGAAACGGGCGGTGTTCTACCGAATCTACCCGCGTTCCTTCGCGGACAGCAACGACAGCATCAGCGATCCGGCATCCTGGCGAGGTCCCCTACCTGGACGATCTGGGCGTCGACTGCCTGGCTCTCGCCCATCTTCACGTCCCCCAACAAGGACATGGGCTACAGCGCTGGACTACCGGTGCGTCATGGAAGATGCGGGCACCATCGACGACCTTCGACGCTTGATCGCCGCCTGCCATGAACGCGGAATGCGCATCATCCTCGACCTGGTGGTCAGCCACACCTCGACGAGCACCCGTGGTTCCAAAGGACGCCCTGTGCCAGCCGGAGGGCGCACATGGCGACTACTACTTCCCTGCGTGGCAGCGACGAGACAACAACTGGACGTCGTTCTTTCCGGACCCGCCTGGCGCGTATCCTCGAAGTGAGCTGCACCTGTTCACCCCGAACAGCCGGACCTCAACTGGGACAATCCGGCGGTGCGCCGCAGGTGACACGACATTGTGCGTTCTGGCTTGCCGAGCATCGACGATTCCGCCTGGATGTGATCAACTACATCTCAAGCAGTGGCCTGCCGGCAGCAACGCCACCATCGGCCAGGTGATGGGTTTTCACGGGCGTGGAACACTGCCCACGGCCCCCACCTGCACGACCACCTGAGCGGACTGCGCCGCGAGCTTTCATCGAAAAAGGACGTGGACCGGGCCACGAGGAACCGGGGCCGACGCCCGACCCGTCATGATCGGTGAGACACCGGGCGCGGGCGTCGAGGTGGCCCGCCTGCTCACTAGCTCCCAGCGGGACGAGCTGGACCTGATCTTCAGTTTCGACCACCTGGGACACGGGGCATGTGCGCTGGGACGGTACGCCTACGACGGAATTTCTGACGCTACTACATCGACTACCGGTCACGGCTGGGCTCCGATGACTGGATGACCTGTTCTTCGAGACCGACAACCCGCATGATCTCCAAGGTCAGCCCCGACCCCCGGTTTCGCGACCAGCTGGGCGAGGCCCTCGCAACGATCCTGCTGACCATGCGCGGCACCCGTTCATCTTCAGGCCGGAGATCGGGCGTCAATCAGGACTTCCCCGACGGTCGGCTGCGCGACGTGAGATCGCTGAACCTCCCTGGCCGCCGGCCCCGGGGCCTGGGGAAGATCATAGCCGGTTCCGCGGCCACGCCCGCGTCGATGCGTTGGGACCGCGATGAGCACTGGGGGTTCGCGCGCGGAACCCCCTGGATCGGAGACTTTCGACGACTCGTGGAGCTACTCCGTGCCGCCCAGGAACACAGCCCCGACTCGATGCTGCGCTACTACCGCCGCCTGATCTGGCTGCGCGCCAGCCCGACACTGGGCCTGGGTTCGATTCGTTTCATCGATTGTCGACGTCAGGATTACTTCGCCTGGTTCCGGGGCACAGCGGCGACGCTGGTTCATCGGTGAACCTGTCGGGCCATCTGCGGCGACGCCACCGTAACAGAATCGAGATCGTCGCAGGCACCGCCAAGGACCGCTCGGGCCCCATGGGACCCTACGAGGCCCTCGTCTGCAGTGCCCCGACGCGTTGACAGGTAGTTTCCGGGCGGCCTTTTTCACCACAGGAAAGGGTCCCATTCACTCGAGCCGCCCATTCGCTGACGCGAGTGGGCGTATCCATTTTCCCTCCTCGACGAATAGAAATTGCACAATAACGTTTGCGTTCCAGTCACGAATATTCAGTCCCCCGCGCGCACCACGTACTCCCCCTCCTCGCAGCCCACTCACCTCGCCATCCCACGAAGCCGGGATCACAAAGTCAGAACATTCAATTAACCAAAGCGGATGACTTCCCACTGAATGGCCGAAACACTTCCTGTGACTCGCTCGCAAAAGTTGACCCTCGTGGGTTAGCCTACACGCACCCCCTTGGGCGGGCAGCGACCCCTCACCGGGGTTGATCTGAAATTGGGAAGTTTTATGAAAGCTGCTTCATCGCGCGCCCAGGCACTGAAGCTCTGGCATCGGCAGCCGCGACTCTTGCGGCGACCCTTGCACGCAGCGCCATGGCGCATGCCGAGGGACCGCTCGAACAGTTACCGCGGGCTATCCAAGGTCGGCACGGAAGCCGAGAGCGCGTAGCCGGCTTCTCGCTGAACTTTACGAGGTCAGACGGCGCCTCCGGCTTCGTCGTGCCCAACCTGTTCACCGTGCACCTCGGCGAGCAAGGAAGGCGCCATCAAGGCCTACTGCATCGAGTTCGACGTCAGCATCAGTACGAATCCGATCTCCCGCGTCGGTGACTGGAAGGACTTCCCGGGCTTCAGCAAGTTCAAGGACAACGCCGAGATTCGGTCCCAAGGTTTGCCTGGATCGCCCAGCGCAGCTGTCCCCAGACCGACATGTGCTGAGCTCATCAGGCCAGCGGCATCGCCGGCCTGACCGAGACAGAGCCATCACCGCCACCCAGGCGGCCATCTAGCACATTCTAGCAGATTTCAAGTGGGTCAGGCCTGAAGGGCCGACCAGACGGCAACGACTCGCGTCGAGCTGTTCACCTACCGACGGAGCAGACGACACCGGACTGGCGAGGAGGCAAGCACCGACCGTCGAGGCCGAGGACCGGCGGCATCACCTTCACCCGCGGCGAGAACGGCTCGAGGGGCAGGTCAGTGTCCGATCGGTTCAAGTCAGCCAGAGCCGCTCAAAGCTGACCCAGCGAACTCAAATACGAGGCGAGTCAACGCGCAGGGCGCCAGGGTTGACTGAACGCCGTCCTGCCGACGCGATCTGTGCCTCAAGGTTCAGCCACATGACCTCGAGGCGAGCAGGGAGTTCAAGGCTCTGTCACGGGTAGCGTCTACGCCCGGCAGTTGCTGATCTCACCAGGATGCGGTCGCAGGCAGTCTCCCACGGCAGATCATCATCATCGGCTCCAAGGAGGTCACCACCGAGATCAGGAGCAAAGATCAGCTGGTCGTCCGTGCAGCCCGGAGCCCGCCGACGACAGGCCCACGCCGACCCCGACAGGGGCCCGCCGACTTTGGGACCCCACGCGGCCGACGAGCCCCACACGACGGAACAACTCCGCCTCGGGACACTGCCCACACGCCGCCTGCGGGACTGCCAGCCCACGGCCGCCTGCGGGCCTGGCCCGGCCCAACGGCACGGACGCCAGCCAGACCGGCAAGCGGCCGCTGAGCAACGGCAGCAGGAATGGCAGCAGCGGCCACAACTGCGCCAGCATGGCACAGACGCCAACGCAGCCGGCAGCAGCTGATCGCCGGGACGGCACGGACGCCAGCCAGACCGGCAGCGACCGCTGCACCCAATGGCACGCAGCCACGACCGGCAACGGGAACGGCAACGGGAACGGCAGCATCGCAGCCAACCAGAACGGAGCTGGGCAACAACCGTTCCGGCAGCCAACGAACTGCACCCCCAACGGCAGCGGACGCCAGCCAACCGACCGCGACCGCGACGCACCTGTGACGGCCCCGGCTCCCACTGATCCCAGCTGTCCGCAGGCCGGGCCAGCCTGCCGACTGACCGGTACAGCTAACCCCCCCAGATGACGGGGCCGGGCCGATCGCTATCTTCAACTCTCACACATCCTCCCTGCCCGCCTCACCCGACGAGGATCAGTTAGTTGAAAATTTTCTGCTGGCACTCGGCCAAACCCACGTAGCGTCTTCGTCACGACCGCGACACGCCCGGACGCGCGCGATGCATGCTAATTAACCGGGTGAAAATGCTGCTGAAGCGAGACGACGCCCTTCAGAGACTCGTCCCCCTCCTTCTATCAAAGTTCCGCAACATGGGTTATAGTTCGCCAAACGACTCTGTGACCGTCAACAACCTGTCCGCAGGCCGACTACCCGCTGAGCCGTGAACTAACGGGTGAGGAAGTTAATGAAAGGCTGCTCATCGCGGACCAGGACGCGCAGAGTTCTGGCACTCGCCGCCACGACGCTGGCGGCCACCCTCACCTTCGCACGACGTCCGGCACACCAGATGGGTCGGGCTTCACGTCCTGAGGGCTACCAGAGCTCGAGCCATGGGAGGTTTCCAGGCTTTCAACGTGGAAGTCACGCCAAACAGTGTCTCCCACTCAGCTTCAGCGTCCACACTAGGACAGGACGCCACCATCAAGGCTGCGTCGGGCTCGACGTCGGCGTCATATTCAAAGTGGACCTGACGGTCGGCAACTGGAAAGACTTCCGGGCACCCAATAAGTTCAAGGGCAACGCCGAGGTTCAGAGCTAAGGTCGCCTGGATCGCCCAGCACCAGCTACCCGCAGACCGACCTCAAGGTAGTCGCTGAGACCGCAGGCGTGGCCGGTCTGACCGACAAGGAAGCTGTCCGGCAGCGGTCGGCCATCTGGCACTTCACCAACGATTTCCGGTACCGGCACCGCCAGTGGCATCGACCAGAGCCTCCCGCTACCAGGATCAGGCTCATGCAGTACCTGATCGGTGAAAAGAACGTGGGCCTGGAGAAACCAGCTCGACTACATCGGTTCAAGGGGCGACCGACGCTCCATCATGACCGGCGACAGGTCGGACCGCTTCGCTTCGGGGTCCAACCAGACCACCGTCAAGGTGACGAACAGCTCTCGACTACGAGCTGGTCGACGCCAATAACAAAAAGTCGATCTCAACGCCGTCTGGCGGCACCGAGCCTGTATCTCAAGGGTTCCTGCTGGGTGTGACCTCAGGCGAGCAAGTTCGAAAATCAGCGCTACCGGTAGCGTCTACGCTGGCAAAGCTCGCTCATCGCCAAAGGGCCACCGCAGGCGGCACGGTCAGACCATCATCATCGGTTTCCAACACCGAAGTGGCGGTCAGCGGCACCGCTTCGCTTCAGGTGGGCGACCGCACCCGCCTGCGCCAGCGACCACCCCGCCGCGCGCGCGCAAACCCTCCCGCCCGCACGACGACCACCCGCCCGCACGGAAACCTCCGCACGCCCGCAGCGGCCACGCCCGCACCAGCGACCGCGCCCGCACCGGCGACCACCCCGCCCGCAGCGCCCTGCCGCGCGCGATGGTCCTGCGGAACCGAGTCACCGACTCCACCCGTCTCATGGACGGCTCGAAAAGCCCCAGCCGAGCGCGCGCCAGAAGCCGGGCCTGCCGAACGGCAGCAGCTGGCTCTACATTGGAAAGGGCCGGGTCGATGCGGCACTTTCACCTGGGATACCTGAACATTCAGTCGTATTGACCGCATTTCCGCACCAACGTGACATCACCGCACCTTCTTGCGCTACTTTCCATAAAGTTAAGTTTTTCATTGCATCTTCAATCGCAGCGGTGCCGATTTCCAACAAGGGGAAGGGTCGCCGACTCTCACACGAAGAGCACCTACGGGTTCCGGAGCCATCGCCGCGGCCCTGCTGACCATGCAGTCCTGGCGGTTGGTGCGCCGACTGCCAGCGCACGAGCAGTACCAGCCGGGATATCCGAGACTCGGGCGGGATTCCGGGCTCGTCTGCAGCCATGATCTGTATACCGCGACGGGCGCTGGGAGACGGTGCCGTACGATTCACACCAATGACAAAAGGTGCGAAAGGTCTGAAAGCCTGCTGCATCGAACTCGACGTCCATTTCCGATGCGGCGAAGTAAAACTGAGGCCAACTGGTCAGCTTTCCCGGGTGGCAACGAGTTCGCGTAGAAGAATCACGCAGGTGCGGTCACGATTTCCTGGATCGCTTTGCGGCGCACCCGCAGGTGAGTATCACTCGGGTGGCCACGGAAGCAGGCGTGCGGGCTGATGATGACCGAACGGAGGCATCACGTAGCCACAGGCGAGCCATCTGGCACCTGACCGACAACTTCACTTTCGGCTGGCACGCAACGGCGAGGAACCCCACCCGCGACACACATCCGACCAGAGCACAACGCATCACGGCTCTACAACTACCTGCTGGGTTCCGCGAACACCGGGTTGCCCGAGACCTCCTGGCGAGGAGGTGGGTCGCGGTTCCCAGGACTCCCGGCGTCGGCAGTGGACTGGTCGGCCCAGGTCGTTGACCGCTACTCAGCAGCCGTCGCCGTGGACACTCCCCACCCACTGGTGGATGCCACGGGCAAGAGGTGGATCTGGCAGCCGTTCCCGCGGAACTGCAGTCTGTTCCTCAGGTCCCCGCGGACGCACCCGCCGGAAAAGCGGGAACATCGTTGCCAAACTCACGGGTGACGCGCCACACGGATCAGCTGCAATGGTCGCTGCGCGAAGGCGGGCGTTGGCGCCTCATCGCTGGTGTGAAGACGACGGGTCACCGCCACCGCCGGTCAGGAGACGGGTCAGCTGGGCTCCTGACTCAGCTCCAGGTCCTGCTCACGGCCCATCGGAATCACCGGCCCCCACGCCAGTCGGAAACGCTGGCCCGACTTCCCAGCCCGAGCACGCCTTCGGATTTCGCCGGGCCCCAGCCGACGCCGACGCCAACACGGCAAGTGCCTCGACGCCTTCAGCTCCCTCGACTGTCCCCTCGGCAGGCGTGCCACGCGAAATCACCAAAGCGGGACTGCCGAGACCGGCCACTCGAAAGCCGCGACAGCTCCTGAGCTGCTTCTGGTTCCCCGCCGGGAGGTCGATGTCGTGAAAAGATTCTGCGTCATCGCACACGCCACACTGGCTTTTCACGGCGTCACCCGCGATCTTCTTCTGAGTAGCCGCCCTAGGCTGGGGCCATGTTGATCGGTGCTCATGTTGACGCGAACTACTGCAATTGCGCGACCGTTGCCCTCGAGCGGACATCGCCAGAGTGACCCTCGGCGACCCGCAGTCATGGAAGAAACCCGCGCCATCGGCGACGGGCTGCGCCTCGCCCAGGCGCAGGCGGCCGCCGACGCGGGGTTATCTCTAACAGCTTACGCCGCGCGTGCGTCATCTAAACGTCGCCTCCACCAACAATCCGCATCCGCATCCCGTCGCGGAAACTGCCGCAGCAGACCGTCGACGCGGCCGCCGAGATCCGGGCGCGTGGGTGATCGTCGGCGGGCGCTCACTGCCGACGGGGAGCTGGCAACGGGGCTGCGACAACTGGCGCAAGGGTGCGTCGACGGCACTCGACGTGAAAGGTGCCGGTCACTGATCGAGAACACAGCGGGCGGCAAGAAAGCGATGATGCGGTACCTCGACTCCATCCGCGGCCTGTGGACCACCCTCGAGGGTTCCCATAATCTGGATGGCATCGGCTCTGCCTGGACACCTGCCACGCATGCCGCCGGCCTGGACTGACCACCGTGGTGGGGGATGTGCGAGCCATCACGGGCGCATCGACCTGGTCACTGCAGCGATTCACGCGACGCTCCCGGTTCTGGGCGCGACCGCCGCACCCGTTGAGGAGACGGTCAGCTCGACCCGAGGTCCTCATCGCCCTGCGCTGCGCGACGCCGACGCCCCGATCATGCTGGAAACCCGTCGGAGACCACGCGGAGGATCGCCTGGCTGCGGAGCAGCTGGGCTGAGAGCAGCACCGACGGGATTTCCCCGGCTGCGCAGCACTCAACTCGTTCCGGCCCGGAATGGTGCATGTCAGGTTTGAGTGTTTACGGAACGCGGGTGTAGCAGTCTCTGCCCTTCGGCCTTCTGATCCCCGGTGGAGAGTTCTCGAAGGACAGCAGCCGATCCACCGTGGTCTCGTCCAGAGACCCGTCTCCAGGACGATGTCGCGCACCGACCTGCCCGACTCTGGCCGCCTCGGCCCACCTCGTCGCCGGCCCGGTGCCCGATGTAGCTCGTTGAGGAGGGTCACCACCGAAATCGATTCGCGCACGTAGCGTTCGCAGACGTCCTTGTTGGCGGTGATGCCGTCGACGCAGCAGGGTCCGCAACACGTCGCAGCCCGACCGAGCAGCCGGATCGACTCGAACAGCGCCTGCGCGATCACCGGCTCCATGGCGTTGAGCTGCAGCTGTCCCGGCCCTCAGCACCGAGCCCGACGGTGAAGTCGTTGCCCGCGCACCTTTGTGGGTGATCTGGTTGACCACCTCGGGGATGACGGGATTGACCTTGGCGGGCATGATCGAGCTGCCCGCCTGCATCGCCGGCAGGTTGATCTCGTTGAAACCGGTGCGCGGCCCGGAGCTCAGCAACCGCAGGTCAGTGCAGATCTTCGACAGCTTCGTCGCCAGGCGTTTGCAGGCCGCGTGGGCCATCACATAGGCACCGGTGTCAGAGGTGGCCTCGATCAGGTCGGCGGCGGTGACAAACGGGCGTCCCGTGATCTCGCAGAGGTGTTTCACGCCAGCTCGGTATCCGGGCGGGGCGTTCAGCCCGGTGCCGATCGCGCGTCGCGCCCAGGTTGATCTCCAGCAGCAACGAACGTGCGTACTCGAGGTGGCGCAGCTCCTCCTCCAAGTTCACCGCAAAGGCCGTGAACTCCTGCCCCAGTGTCATCGGTACCGCATCCTGCAACTGGGTGCGTCCAGAGCGAGGATGTTCTCGAACTCCTCGCCCTTGTCGTAGAAGGCTCGGAGGCTCCTCGACCGCATGCGACAGCTCCCCAAACACGTGGTCGAGGCCACCCGGAAGCCCGTCGGAAGGTGTCGTTGGTGGATTGGCTGTGGTTGACGTGGTCGTTGGGGTCGACGATGTCGAGCGTCCTTCGAGAACCCGGGTGCTCCAGAGCCAGGTTCGCGAGTACCCGTTGGTGTTCACTGTTCACCGACGTCCCCGGCGCCACCCTAGAGGAACATCGATCGGGAACTGGTCCATGCAGCGTTTTCTCACAGCACCTCGTCACAGGCCTGGAGGATCGCCCGCGCACCCAGCTAGGGGAGGACACCGAGTTCGCGATTCGCCAGCGCAGCCGCTTTCTTCACCTGGACCATTCCGCGAATCAACTCAGGAACAGAGTTCACGGTGACACCCGGATAGGGGAAGTTCTCGACGGCTCTCAGCGTGAATTCCGTACCAGGCGTCATCAGGGACCTGACGATCGCCGAGTAGGTCGGTTTCGGTGCGCGACATTGCTTTCGCTTTCGGAGCTATCCTCGACGAAACCCCGTGGATGGGGGCGGAAGCTAACGCTACCGGAGTCGGTGACACTGCGCGCGCGGACCACATCTCTCCGTTCTGCGGGACGACCAGCCGGGTCGGCACCGCACATCCTTCGACGAGTCGCTAGACGGGGCGTGACCAGATGCGTTTACATTGCTTCATCGGGTGGCAGGTCAGCAAGGCGCCGTCGCTCTGGGCGTGCTGGAGTTGTTCGCGCGCAAGTCCGCTCGGTCGGTTTCTTCCGTCCGCTGGTGCGAGTCCCCGCAGGAGGACGGCATCACGACGAGCGTTGCTGGCCACCGACACCCTGCGTCACCAAAGTCTCGACGGACAGCATCGGTGTCAGCTCGAGACTGGGCCAATGATCCGGACGCCGCCATCGGCACGATCGTCGCGAAGTACTCGGCGCTGGCGGAGCGCTTCGAGGCGAGTCGTGATCGTCGTTCCGACTTCGACGACCTCACCTACGGCACCGAGCTGGACCACAACGCCGTCATCGCCGCCAACCTGAACGCGCCGGTGCTGTACGTGTGCGCGCATCGGAAAGGTCCATCGACGAGGTCTGCCGGATGGCGGAGAGTCGATCGAGGCCTTCGAGGCCCGCCACAACACCGTCGTCGGATCATCGCCACCCGCGCGGAACCCCGAGATCAGCGAGGAACTCTCCTCGCGCGTTGCGTGAGGTGCGCGACGTTCCGATCTGCATTGTCCGCGAGATCCGGTGCTCGACGCCCGTCGGTCGGGCCAACACTTCGAGGCCGTCGATGCGACGCTGTGGCGCGGCACACCGGAAAGGGCCTGAACCGTGAGGCGCTCACGGCGACGATCATCGCGGGCATGAGCCTGCCGAACCTGCTTCCCGCGCCTCCAGAAGGAGGCCACCGTCATCGTCCCCGCCGACCGGCTCGACCTGCTGCCCGCGCTCATCATGGCGCACCGTTCCCGCCACCTACGGCCCCTGGCTTCGCTGGTACTGACGGGGCTTCGAGATCCCGGGGACAGTTGCGGCGCTGCTCAGCGATTCGAGGTCGACCTGCCCATCGGCGCCACCAACAGCGACACCTTCCCCACCGCGGTTGCACTGCGGGAGGTCAGCGGTGTGCCACCAGCTCGCCGCGGAAGGTCGGGTGGCGCGCCCTATTCGATCGGCACGTCGACGAGGACGCGTTGCTGGCCGCCATCGAACTGCCCCGCGCCGGATCCGCACCCCGAGCATGTTCGAGCACCAGCTGATGCAGATGGCCCGCAGGGGACCTGAAGCGGATCACGTGCTGCCCGAATCCACCGATGACCGGGTGCTGACCGCTGCCGACGTGGTGTTGAAACGCCACATGGCGGAATCACCTCCTCGGCGATCCGGGTGCCGTTTCCCGTCGCGCCGCGGAGCTGGGCCTCAACCTGACCAAGGGCCACCGTCGTCGACCGAAGGATCCCGAGTTGCTGGAAGCTTCGCAGCCGAGTACGTGAAGCTGCGCGCCCATGAGGGGTGACCCTGGAGCGGCCCGCGAGAAGCTGGCGGATCTGTCCTACTTCGGCACGATGATGGTGCACCTCGGCATGGCCGACGGCATGGTCTCCGGCGCGGTGAACACCACGGCCAACACCATCCGGCCCTCGCTGGAGTTCGTGAAGACCAAGCCGGGCGTCTCGGTGGTCTCCGGATCCTTCCTGATGGCGATGAGCAACCGCGTGGTGGTCACGCCGACTGCGCCAGTCAACTCGACCCGACACCCGCGCAGCTCGCGGACATCGCGATCTCCTCGGCTCAAACGGCGGTCAGCTTCGGCATCGAACCGCGGATCGCAATGCTGTCCTACTCGACGGGCACCTCCGGTTTCGGTGCCGACGTCGACAAGGTGCGTGAGGCCACCGAGCTCGTCCGCGAGAAGGCACCCGACCTCAAGGTGGAGGGTCCGATCCAGTTCGACGCGGCTGTCGATGAGGTGGTGGCGGCCAAGAAGATGCCGGGCTCGGAGGTCGCAGGGGCGCGCGACGGTGTTCATCTTCCGGACCTCAACACCGGCAACAACACCTACAAGGCCGTGCAGCGTACCTCCGGCGCGGTTGCCATCGGCCCCCGTCACTCCAAGGGCTCCTGAAGCCCGTCAACTGACCCGTCTCGTGCGCGCTGGTGGATGACATCGTCTGACGATCACCATCACCGCCATCCAGGCCCGACGGACTGAACGCCTGGAAGTCCTGAACCGTCGAAATCGATCCACCAAGGAAAGTACCGTGTCCAATCACATCCTGCTGCTCAACTGCGGCTCCTCGTCCATAGTATCAGCTGTTCGACCCGGAGACGCAGAGCCCCTCGCGGTCGGCATCGTCGAGCGGATCGGGCAGGACCAGGGCAAGCTGAAGCACGAGGTCGAGCGAGGCAGGGTTCGTCGAAGAGCAGCCTTCCCCGACCACACGGCCGCGTTCGCCGCCGTCGTCGCAGCCTTCGGGAAGCACGGGCCGTCCCTCGACGGGGTGCGGGCCGTCGGCCACCGCACCGTCACGGCGGCTCCACATTTCCAGGTCAGCCCTCATCACCGAGGGGTGATCGCGAAGCTGAGTGGAACTGCAGGCCCTGGCGCGCCGCAACCCCCGGGGATCGCGGGCATCGAGGCCGCGATGGCGCTGCCACCCGACGTGCCGCACGTCGCGATCTTCGACACCGCTTCTTTCGCGACGCTGCCGCCGAGGCCTCACACCTACGCCATCGACAAAGGAGGTCGCGAAGAAGTACAGTGCGCCGTTACGGCTCACGGCACATCCCACTCATGCGTGTCGAAGAAAGCCGCGAGGTACTGGGGCGTCCCGCCGAGGACCTGAAGGTCATCGTCTGCCACCTGGCAACGGCGCCTCCATCTCGGCGGTCGACGGCGGTCGCGCGGTGGAGACATCGATGGGTCTGACCCGCTGCAGGGGCTCGTGATGGGCACCCGCTCCGGCGACATCGACCGGGCATCTTCAAGTTCCTCCAGCAAGGGCTATTCCATCGACGAGATCGACCGCTGCTGAACAAGCAGTCGGGCATGGGCGGCATGTGCGCACACCGACGTCGCGACGTCGGGCCAAGATCGAAGCGGGCGACGCTGACGCGCGGCTGGCGATGGATGTCTACATCCACCGCCTGATCAGCTACATCGGCGCCTACATTGCGGTGTCTGGGCGGGGTGGACGGTGGTGTTCACCGCAGGCATCGGCGAAACCGCCTCCCTCGTGCGCAGCGAGGCACTCCAGGCGGCTGCGTCACCTCGGCCTGGTCATTGACGAGGGAGAAGAACGCGGTACGCTCCAAGGAACCGCGCACCAATCTCACCCCGACTCCCCGTCACGATCCTCGTGGTCCCCCACCAGCGAGGGCTGGCCATGCGGTTACACCTGCGCGTCATCGGGCCTAGAGACCCTTCCAGGCTGGTTGGGTCTGCTCGTCCACGGGCTGACTCAGCCAACTGTCTTCCTGAACTTGGTTGGGCCGACCAGGAGCGCCACAAAGCTGGCCCAACCAGCTGTCCTCCCTGAAGTTGGTTGAGCCGACCGGCGAGCGCCAGCGAGGCCGGTCGAAAGATCGCTGAGCTCAAGGCGAAAGGACTGACCAGACCCGCAGCCGGCCCACCTCCCAACCACCGAATGGTTTTCGACACAGCCGTTCGCTTCGCTCACGAGCTGGCTCAACCAGCGGAGAGAGAGCGCTCACGAGCCTGGTTCAACCGGCTTTGGGGAGGGTTGGTCTTGACCCTTTCTGGGACCTACTTCCTCGAAAGTTGGAAACTGCCGCAGAGAAGCTCGACGGGACCACACGTCTGTGGTGATGACGCGAAGACGCTGTGCTCCAGCAGCGAACTCTGGACAAAGCGACGTGCGCACCAACGCCGTCCTTTTGACTGGCTCTTCGTCGGTCTCGGCTGGACCCTGGATGCTGATCCCGCTCGGCCAGCGGACGCATCTGGCAGCATCAGCGGCGTCTACCTCGTACTGGAACCAGTCGCGCATCTCCGGACCCCTGGACACGACACGCCCGCCTCAGCACCTGCCCCTACGCGCCATCAGACTCGTGGTCGGCTGAGCATCCCGCATCTGCCGCGACCATCGCGTTCGCGGGCGATCTCATAATGCTCATGTGCGGCCAGCGCAGCTCGACGCGTATCCAGTAGAGTTGGTGCCATGGATCTGCGCTTCCCGCCACGCATGGCTCACCGGATCGCTTGTCGGTATCCACAGGTCAACCGTCCGGCGGGTGCGTCCGGCGTGCTGCAGCCTCCGCGTCGCGCCGCTCTGCGGGCGATCCACCAGCACGGCTGTAGGCTCGGGTCGAGGGAGTGCGCGCGAGCGGCGATGGGCACGTCAGCACGCCACGTCTTGGCGAGGCCGCCGAGTTCCAGGCACGTGCTGCTCGATCCCGGGATCCCGGGCAATAGTCCACCGTGGGGCGGCGAGACCTGCATCGACCACCAGTCCCGCGCACCTGGACTGGGACGCCATCGCAGTCCTTCGAGCCCACCTGGGTGATCGGCTTCCTCCCGACATCCTCCACCCTCCTGGCACTGACTCTGCGGGCCGCGGGTGGGCCACTGCATCCACGGCAACAACCTCGCGACACGCCCTACACGGCGCCGGACGGACTGGTGCTGGCTCCGACATCATCTCCTTGCCCACCGGCACCACATTCGCGGATCTCACCCAACGCCCATCGCCCAGAGCTTCGTCGACTTCGTCGGAACACCCCGAGGTGGACGCCTGCAGACTGACCTCATCCCGCAGGAGCGCTGGGACCAGCCGACCAGGAGTTTCTCGCCGGTGAAGAAAGCCGTCTCATCGGCAGCGGTTGCATCGGCTGATCGCCCACCTCGCGGAACCACCTCCGCCGGCACCACGGTAGCCTCGCCACCGATGGCGGACACTCCTCAGATGCTATGTCGGGGCCGCCGAGTGAGAACACTGGCTGCATCGCCCGCAGCCTCCATGGGATGCGTCCTCAACGGCTTCTTCGACGAGCCAATGCCATCCTTGTCGGTGCGTACGCTTTTAACGTCCCGGGCATCACCCAGAAAGACGCGGTCTCGACGCCCTCACGCTCGGCGTCCCCGATCATCGGCGGTGTCGACTGCGGCGCACTGGGCGCCCTACGTACTGGTCCCAGCAGGGCCATGGCCATCGTCGAGCACGACAGCACCTCCAGCGAGGATCCGCACCAGGCCCTCGCCTGAACAACGTCCTCTTCTGCCGCGCGGTGTGCTGACGGCGTTGTCGAAGCACGCACGACCCGATTTCCATCGAGTGCCGGATCCCGAGGTTGGCGACTCTGGCCCGGTGAACAGGCTCGCCGTGATACGTGTCGGGCCCCTGTCAGTGTGGAAGATGACTCGCTTCGTTTCATCGTCTCACGGCAGCCGGGCTGGTTGGCGGCGTCGATGCTGCCACCACGAGTTGACGATAGCGCTTGAGTTGCCGCACGACCAGGTCGAGCGTTGGAAGTGCAGGCCGGTGTTGCAAACAACTGACGTTGATACTGGGAGCAGCCGCCGAGGCATGACCCACAACGACTGACTGGCCCAGCTCGAGTGTCTGTCTTCGCTTTGATCTGTCTGCCCTTGAAGGCGGTGCCGGAGCGATCGGCCGGCCGGTGACGTGACCTCATGGGAGCGTGATCCCTGGACCGGTATCTCGTCAGCGTCTTGTCTGCCACATGCCCGGTCGACGCGATTGTGAAACACCAGCGAGGGAAGTACACGATGACCGACGAGCGCAGGCCCGTCGTGCGCGGGCGTCGACGCGCACCAGGACGCACTATGCCCGCGAGTGATCAGCGTCGCGGCGAGCACGCGCCGCCGCGGGTTCCCCGCCACCGGGCCGGCTACGAGGCGTTGCAGTGGTTCTGCATCACCCTGCTCACGGCGTGCTCATTGTGCGAGCCGGGGTCGAGGCGCGAACTCGTACGGCGCGGGCCTGTCCCGCCATCTCCATGATGCAGGCGTCCAGATCGTCCGAGCGATCGCTCTTCCCCGGCAGATCCGGCGGATGCGGGGAGATCCGACGAGATCGGCGCGTACGCCGCAGCGCGCATCGCCTGGCCGCCACGAGACACCACGTCACGGCCAAGACCGGCACCGAGAGACATCGAAGCGATCCGCGTGATCACGCCGCACGCCGCCAGCGCGTCTGAGTCCGCACCGAGGTGATCGTGCAACTCAAGTCGCTGCTCGTGACCGCGCGAAACGGCATCCGCGCCGAGTACCGCGCTAACCCGCCACCCGTCTCGTCCCTCGCCTGTGCCGCCTCGTGCGGACCCGAGTGACGAGCAGGTCGCTGCCGCGCGGACCGCGCTCAAACGCCTCGCGGCCGCTACCGCGCGGCTCGACGAGAGATCGCCGCGCACGTGGCAGACCTCGCCGACTCGTCAGGACAGTCCAACCGCCCCTCGTGCGGGCCAGAGGTATCGCGACGATCACTGCCGCACAGCTGCTGGTCTGCGGGCGACGCGACACGGATCTCGCTGCGAGGCCGCGTTCGCACGATGCTCTACGGCGCCGCGCCATCGCCTCATCTGGCCGCACCACCCGTCGCCGCCTCAGCGCGGTGACGATGACAAAGCAACGGACTCCGCCCTGCGCCGCATCGATGCTGGTCCGCCTCGCCACCGCGACCGCGCGCCTACGCGGCCAAGCGCGCCGCCGAGGCAAAGCTTGAAGGACGTCCTCCGCTGCCTCCGACGCTGCCATCAGCCGCGGGTCTTCCACCTCATCACCCCACCCCAGCGGCGTCGCAATCCGCAGCCGAATCTCCGGCCCGCACGCCGGCAGCGGGCTCCCTACCATCACCGACGTTGCGACGCCCTCGGATGCGGCATCACGAAGATCCCACGCATCGAACGCAGCCACATCGACGATACCCGATTCACTCCATGAATGCTGCGGCTGGCTCACCTCGCGGCAACCCACATCAGAACCGCCGCTTGAGCAACAATAGGAGCATCAAGCTCACCCAGAACCCCACCCAAACACCCACCCCACACCCCCCACCCACCCACCCACCAACCCCCCCACCCACACAAACCCAACAACCCCACGGTCCAGAGACCTCAGACCACCGCTCACCCCTAACTCCAGCCAACACAGGATGCCCGAGCAGCCACCAAACCACACTCGGTCTTGTCGGCGCAGTAATCTTTGGAGGGTGTCAACCTGTATTCTACTGACACTTCCAATCTTTCGTCAATGGAGGTCCAGGCACTGACTTACTGACCATCGGCGTGGCGAGCAGCGCGCTGTTCGACCCGACCGAGTCCGAGCGCGTGTTCATGAACAAGGCGTTGCCGCCTATCGCGAACACCAGAGAAGCCCCTCGACCGACCGTTGCCAGCTGGACCCGCGCTACCGTTCATCCGACGGCTCGGTCTCAACGACGTGCTGGCTGATGCTGTGGATGCGATCGTGTTATCGCAACAGCGCCGAGTCAGGCCAGGTGATGCGTTCCATCAGCTCCGGTCGGCTGCCCATCACGGGCCGTCTTCGAGAGGCACGCCCGCCTTGAGTTCATGCCCGCGCTGGAGATGTCGCTGTTCTGTCCAGCCAACCACGACGCCCGACGTCTCTGGAGGTATGCGAGCGGACACCGGCGCGCACGGTGCTACGGGGCACACGATGCCCGGAGGTGGGAGAAACTGGCGAATCGCCTTCGACTTCGACGGGGTCCGGCCGACGACTCCTCCAGAAATGTACCGCAGGAAGCCCTGGACACAACGCCACCGAGGCCGAACTGGCCAGACGTCCCTCTCCCTGCCCTCTGGTACCTCCCCGGTTTAGACGTCCCAGGAGGAGGAGACGGCCCTGTCCCCCACAAGATCCCAGCTACATTTGGCGCATCTCGCTGGTGACCGCGCTCGCTCCCCGCCCACGAACGCCCTGCCATCCAGCCTCCACCCTGGGGCCTCAAGGTCGACGATGCCTTCTTCCTCGGAGGCTTGCCGAAGGCCCATCCTGGAGGTTTTGAACCCTCACATGTTCTTCGACGACCAGCAGGTACAACCTCAATCGAACCTGCGTGCCCCATCGGTCCATATGCCCGGCGTAGCCAACGAGGCCAGCACCGGTCCCACACACGAGAACCCTGCGTGCCCTGTCGCCTGCACCGGAGAAGGTCACGACACTGCCTCACCGGCGTCCGGAACACCACCTGAGCGAGAAAACGACGAACAAATGACGCTGATTGTGGAGAACCGACGAAACAATACCGCACTTTCGGCGTGCCGTGGCGTATTTTCTGCCCAGGCGGGATAAGCGTTTACCCATGGCGGCACTGATCACGGGAAGCGACCGCTGGCGACATGCTTGCCCTAAGGAACAGCCCGTAAACGATCTGTTGCTCTCTCGGGACCGCGATCGTCTCCCAAAGGTCGCCGCGGACCTGTCGGAGGTGCGCAGGATCGATGTGGAAAGTGCTTCCCAGCTGCCTGTCCGTCCGCGACGAGGTGATGAAGGTGGCTGCAACGGCTCGAATCGGAGACCGAGGCCCGTCGACATGCTGCATCAGCCATGCCGGATTCCGGACTTCCACGCCTCGCTGATCGACGCCTTCCCGGATCGGGCTCCACGAACGCGCCATAGGACGTGATGTGCCTGCGCGATGCTGATCCTCGGCGGCGCCGCGGGCGACCGTGATGAGAAGCGCGGGGACGCCGGATCGTCAACGTCGCGTCCACACACTCGGGCGATCTTCGCAGCACCTTCTCCGCCATCAGGCGTGGGCGCACCTGGTCGAGCGGGCACTGGCTGGAGCTCAGCGGCGCGGCGTCCACGGTCGCAGCCCTGCTGCGGCTGGGTGCGCGGGATTCCATCAGGCGCGCCCGGAATGAGCGCGCGACCTGCCGTCATTCGTGTGGATCGACGCCGACGACCTGGTCAGCCAGTTGCCTGCCGGGACGTCGAAGGACGCATCGAGATCGGTACCGACGAAACGCTGGAAGGCGTCCGTTGTTCATCGCGGATCACCGGACCACGGAAAGTTCATCCGTTGGTTTTCTCCACAAAGCTGTCCGCTTCGCAGGAAGGAAACGCTGGGAACATGGCGAGTCCGAAACCGGGCAGGCACGCCTCAAACTGAATGCATCCACCGCACGAGGCCGCTTTTGCGAGATGCTGCTGCTGGAAACCGACGATGTGGCGGCTGCCGCGCGTCCACGTCCACGGCAAAGGCGAGCCTGGAGGACCTGGAGGCGCCCTGCAGTGGTGTTCGCCAGCCACTCACTCCCACCTGGACGCTGGTCTACGGGGCATTTGCCGAACCGGATCTCCAGTGATCGCGTGGGCGGCGCTGCGCGACTGCGCCACGACAAGTGGTGGAAAGCCGGGCGATGTCAGCTGTTCGTGGCAACGCACTCAGTCAGGGCAGGACCGTGGCAGACAACGACTCGAAGAAACGCAACGTCTGAGGGCCTGTCAGCGCGCTCCTCCGACGCCAGAGTGCCGCTGCGATGAGTCTACCCGGAGGATCGCGTTCCACACGCAGGCGCGATGGGCCCGTTCAAAGCGGGCTGTCGGCAGCCCTGCGATCTCACGGCAGATCCCGCCATCGGTAGCCCCTGGTCGGCGCACGCCGCCTGGCCCGAGCACCCAGGAAGGCACTCCCAAGCGTCATCGATGCGTCGTGATCCGGACGGCCATGATGCACCTCTCTGCCCGGCGAAGATCGCTCGCACAGATTCAACGGACGGATGCGCCGCCAGGTACCTCGAACTCCACGACACGGCGGCGCGCCGGTGGCGCTTTCAGGACCCTCGACAGAGTACGCGCGTCGCCGCTCTCGGAAGGCGAAGACCGAGGGTCACCGCCCTGGCAGAGGACGCCTGGCTCGCGCCGACGTCAGGACCACCAGAGGAAAACCAGGAGGACCAATGAGTCAGAGGCGTCCAAACCGCTGACACGAGTGGGTGGGGCTGGGGTGAGGATGAGCGCTCATGCCACCCGACGACAAACCGAGGTTCGCCCCCTTCGTGACAAACTGGTCGGCGTCGACATCAGCGCGCGCGTCGCCCGCTGCCGGGCTCTCGGACCTGGAACGTCCCGCGTCGCGCCTGGAACCAGGGCTGCGCGACGCGCTGACCGGGATCTCCGGCGCCGGTACGATGCGGTCCACCGACGACCGGGACCCGCGTCGTCCACGGCCTCGGGAAAGGGTCACGCGACACTGAGTGCGGGTGCGCGCCGGCGAGTTCGGTCGCCTACCCGACGTGGTGGTCTATCCGCCCAGCAGGGACGAGTGGCGCGGATCGTCGACGCGGTGGTGGCGCCAATGCCGGTCGTGGTCGTTCGGCAGCTGGCTCAACATCGTCGCCGCCTGGAAGCCGAACCCGGCGAGCGGCGGCGGGTCGTCTGCGAGTGAACCTGGGCCGGATGAACCGGGTCCTCGCCATCGACGAGACGGTCGAGCGCGCGCACATTCAGGCAGGCGTGTTCATGTTCGGCATTTACGGAAAGAAGCGGCTCAGGCCCGCCGGTTGGACGATGAGGCACCACCCCGACTCGTTCGTGTGGTCGACGCGCTGGGCGGGTGGATCGCCACCCGCAGCTCAGCATGCGGTCCGAGCTTAGGTACGGCGACATCGCCGAGCATCTGTGCTGGCCTGCGCGCGGTGATGTGGCCAGCGAATCCTGTCGCTGCGGCCCCTGCGTCGACGTCCTCCGGCCAGAGCGTGCGCGGGATGGTGCTGCGGGATCGGAGGGACGCGGATCCTCACCTCGCCTGGGTGAAGACGTGCACCCGCATTCCCGAGGTCCGGGAGATCCAGCCTATTTCTTCCCCACCTGCGAGGACGGCCTGCGGGCGTGCGAGCAGATCATCTCCTCGACGCTTCGTCATGATGGCCCGCGTGTCCGGATGCCATCGGGACGCGAGCCACATCATGGCCAGCAGGAGACGCTCCTCAGAGGCTGTCGTCGCTACTCAGCAAGAGACATCGAGAAGATCATGCTGGCCAAAGGGCTGGGATCTGGAACAGATCGCCATAGCCTTCGTCGGTTTCGGTCCGCGAACCACGTCACCTACGAAGGGTCTCATCAACAAGATCGTGCGCCAACGGCGAGCTGGGCACGAGGACCCGGGCACCCTCTACGACCAGAAAGTGACACCCCCCGCATCCGCGACTTCACGCTGGATCACGCATGATCTGCGACGACGCCTCGAGACCTCAACGCCGTGGCGCTACGCTGCCGAGATTCACACCAAAACCGTCGCCGCTGCCCTGAAAGGCCATGGAGGAGCGAGGCGTCAGGGGAACAGTGTTTTGCCACCTGTCGCACCCTACCACTCGGGTGCCCGCCAGTGCTTCACCTTCGCCATCTGCCGATGACCCGACGACGCCATGGACCATCCACGCCGTCAACGGGCCATCCAGCGGTCGTTCCGCTGGATTTGCCACGGAACGGTCTCTACACCACCACGGGGTCGGTGGAGAACACTGCCCCGGATGGACGGACATCTCCCGGCGGGCGTGTTCATCCAGCTGAACATTGTTCGAGGTGGAACGGGCGCAACCTGAACCCCAGCAAGATCGTCCACGAGGCCGGCCCGGCATCTCGTCAACGAACTCCTGAGACGCCTGAGGTCGCAACGGTTTCGCTCCTGAGGTCAGTTACGCGTCGGCGAGTGAACATCCTGCCGTCGCACCTGTCGAACCGGGCACGAGGGAGCCAGGCTATGGTCACGTGTCAAAATCTGAGCGCACGGGCATCCCGGACACATGCAAGCAGGTTTTCGCTGACGCTCGCTCACGCTCGTCGAGCTCAAGCTCAGCCGGCTTCGCGGGCTGCGCCCTCACCTCGTGGATGATGGCGTTCGCGAGTCGGTTCAATCAGGCGAACCCGTCTCGCTCACGGACGCGCCCGCAATCCTTCGAGCAGCTCCGCAACTCCTCTGGGCGGCGGTTTGACCCGTGGTGGCGGTCTCAGCATCTCGGGGCGGGTGCCACCCTCTCTTCAGCGCCTTTGCCGAAGGCCAGCCTCCGTTCGCCACTCGGCGGGGTTCGTTCAGCGTCGGACCAGCCGTAGCGCAACGTCGTCCATCCGGGTTGAGCACGGTGCGGTTGTCCGGAGGCCGGTCTCGTGCTGCCGTCATGGAGCTCGCGACCGTCGAGGCTCCGCGCAGCCACGTGGTCGGGGTGAGGTGCCATCGAGACCGAGTCCCTGCAAGCCGCCGGTCCTGGGCGAGACCATGGCGGGTAACCGGTGCGCGTCGACGTGCCAGAGGTAGCGCCGCTCCGGATGCTCTCGGTCCCTTTCCCCGCCGTGGGCCAAAAGCTGCACAAGCTGACACGGCGCGACCTGACGCGTGCAGGGCTCACGAAGGCCCGGATCACCTCGTCGGTGACAGCAGCCTCTGGGAATCCGGTGGCCACGGCGTGGATCAGTTCGTCCTCGGTGGCGTCGCGGGCGTAGTCCGACCAGGCTGGCGGTCGGCGGCGGCCGCGCGACCGACCAGGACGCTCGCGGTACTCAATATCTCCGTCCCTCGAGGCGAAACCGGACGCGATGGGATGTTCCTCGGCAGCCAGATGCACGATGCGGCCGGCTCGCGGCGGGTGATACCGCCGTGGAGATGAGTGGCCTCGGAATCCGGCGACGCGCGCGCACCACGCAGCAGACCGGACCACAGCGGCGACTCCACGTAGGCACTCCTGAGGCTACCGAGGATGCCGCCAGGCTGATGTACACAGCCTCGCCGGTCAGCCCACGGATAACGGCACAGCTCACGCCCAGCTGCGGTGAGCTGGGCAGCGTGAGCACACCCTGGTGCGCGCGCGACGGGCGGAGCGAGGTCAGGAAGGATGGCTCTGGAATGCATCGTCTTCATCGCGGGCGGCGGAAATCCCGCGATTCTCCGTCCTCCACCTGTCGACACCGTCATTTCTACCTGCCCGTCATGCGAGTTACCACGACTTTGCCAGTTTCTTAACGAACGTCAAGAACGCCCAGATGAGCTTTGTGCGACATCGCGAGATTTTGTACCGTATACGCTACAAAATCTCCAAATAGACATAATGCGCACCCGGTCAAGGGCACGGAGAAGACGAAGACAGCGAGCTCGGCGGGAGGCGCAGGGCCTCGTCGCGCACCTCAGCAGGCACGTCCTCGAAAGAAGGTCGCCCATCTCACGGAGGCCAGGACCTGCGACTGCGGATGGCTGGCTCACTAACTCGCGACGCATGCCTCGACGCTCGCGTCTGGCACCGACCTTTCATGCGCGAAGCCGGTCCAGCACCGTCGCGACGAGTGGTGTGGTAAAGTCCCAGGTCGGTCGCGCGAGAGCTCCTGAACCTCGGCGGCGGTCGGCGGCTCATCGGCCCGCCACAGCACCATCACCTGCTGCTCCAGCGCGCCCCAGGATACCATGCGACATTCTACGGGCGACGGTTCCTCAACGCCTGCTTGAGGTATCGGGCCGAAAATCCACAACCGGCCACCGGGCATCCTGCCGAGTTCTTGGCTCAGATATTCCTGCGTAGTAGGTTCCACGCTTCATGGACCCGAGTCGCAATAGCGCGGTGGCGTGGGATCACCACACGTCTACCACTTTCTTTTCAGTGCCGAGTCACGATCCGCGGTATGTCGATGCTCGTGGCGCGGTTCTCCAGAACGATCTGGGTGCGCACGGGAGCGAGAGACAGACCTGCGACTGACGAAAGTTCTTCAGAGGGCTTTCATCAGCTTCGTCCCTCCGGCGTGGTGACTGGCATCGTCCAGGGTTTCGGTTCAGGATGAGACTGGTCGGAGTACTCTCGTTCGTCGGCGACGTCCTTGGCGGCACCCCTGGCACTGGAGGCCCTGATCGCCTTCTTCCTCGAATCCACCTTCCTGGGGCTGTGGATCTTCGGCTGGGACAAAGCTGCCGAAGAAGATCCACCTGGCCTGCATCTACCTGCAGCCATCGGCACGCTGCTGTCTGTCGAAACCTTCATCCTGGCTGCGAACTCCTGGATGCAGAACCCGTAGGCACCCAGAGTTCAACGCCGAGCTGGTCGCGCCGAGATCGCCGGGCTGGACGTGGGATAACTCGGAGATCCTGACGACCCGTTGCTGCTGCTCCGCGCGCCGCACGTCATCTTCCGCCTCCCACGTGGTCGCGGGCGGCTGATCGGTGGCATCTCGGCCCTGGCACCTGGCCCGCACGGCAGCGTGGCGCGGGAGTCTCCAGGCGAGGACGTGCATACCCACCGGTGGGCGAGCGAAGTTTCGGCGCCGTCCTGATCGCGGTTCCGGCACTCACGCTTCCTCACTGGCGACGCGCAGGCCATAGGCCACTCACGCAGCTCCAGCCGTCAGATCGCCGCGGCGGAAGGGCCTTCGAGGGCACCGGCGATTGCTCGCTGGACAGCCATCAACGCCGACCAGACCGGCTGCGTCGTCGACGTCAAGGTCTACGATTGCGCCGTCATCGCAGCGCACGCAGATCAAAGAGCATCGACACCATCCGTGAGCATTACGCGACCACGGATACTCGCAAGCAGGACGGTCACAAACCGGATCCAGACCGAGTACGCGCCTCAGCTTTGGCGGAAGTACGCGGAATCAACCTCGATCCTGACGTGGAACGTCACCACTGGTCATTCCGATTCGCGATGATTTTCGGTGGCGCGGGATATGCTGATCGGTCTGCTCCTGCTGTGGGTGACCGGAGGGACGCTCCCGCAAAACCGTCGAAGCTGTGGACGACGCTGATGGCCGCGATGCCGCTGCTTCGCTGTTTCGGGATCTCCTGTCGGCTGATCTTCACCGAGATGGGGCGCCACCCTGTACTGGTGGCGGGCGTCATGCTCCACCGAGGCGGGCATCTCCCCCACCGCGAGCGCGGGTGACGTGTTGTTCTCGCTGATCGTCTCCACACGCTGCTGTACGGCCTGCTGGCGGTCATCAGTCGGCCTGTTCCTCCACTACACGGCCAAGGGCCTGCCGAGGTGACCGAGCCGACGGTCTCCGGGGATCCGGCGCTTCATGTCGCTTCGCGTACTGAGCTGGAGAGTTGATCATGCCTTCTCTGAAACCCACTGTTCCGGCGCTCAACGTCGTCTGGTTCCTGCTGATCGCCGTGTTTGTGGATCAGCTTCTTCTTCCTGGAGGGCTTCGATTTCAGGTCGCCATGCTCCTGCCCGTGCTCGGTCGCGACGACAAGGAACGCCGCGTCATGGTCAACACCATCGGCCCCACCTGGGGATGGCGACGGGGTGTGGCTGCGCGGCCGCAGCGGGCGGAATCTTCGCGGCCTTCCCGGCGCTGGTGCCACTAGCAATACCTTAACTTCCA
>BNJU01004179.1_pt1 | contig 67567 bp, 68 predicted proteins | sample 8539281 | NCBI WGS metagenome assembly BNJU01 (sample SAMD00202456, study PRJDB9452) | human saliva metagenome | isolation source: human saliva | place: Japan
GCGACGGTGATTCGTTGTCGATGAGGGGCGGTCGGAGGCGCATGATGGCAATCATAGGTCCTCGCGTCCGTGCGGGCGCAAGAATCGAGGGGTTGCGTCCTCAGTCGAGGGGCAGCGTGGGCTTGGGGGTGGCCGCGGTGCCCTTACGCAGTGCGGGCAGGCCGATGAGCATGAGGAGGACCATCGCCCACCCCGCGCCGGCCATGGTGAACAGGCCGCCGTGCGCGCCGATTGCGTCGATCGCGGGTCCGGCGATCGCCGTGCCCAGCGACGTGCCCAGGTTGATCGAGGTGGACATCCAGGTCAGGCCCTCGGTGAGCTTCGCGGGGGAGACGGAATTCTGGATAATGACGTTGACGTTCGTCATCGTGGGGGCGCAGGTGAGGCCCGTGATGAGGATGACAATGGCCATTGTCCAGACGCTGAATGCCACGGGGAACAGGCTCATGCCGATCGCCATCGCGATCACGCCGATGACGAAGAGCTGCCAGGTGGGGCGCCTCCACGTGCGTGCGCCGTACACGAGGGCGGCCGTCAGTGAGCCGATCGAGAAGAGGGCCAGGAGGATGCCGCCGAGTGCGGGGGGCACCCAGCTCCTCGGTGAAGCTGACCATCGACACTTCCATCGCGCCGAACGTCATACCCATGCCGATGTAGGTCGCGGCCATGACGAGGACGATGGGCTTGCGGATAACGGACTCGCGCGGGGCGCTCGGATCGTAGGGGATGATCGCGGGCTCGGAGTCGCGGCGCGACAGGAAGAGAGCGCCGCCCACCGCCAGGCTGATGATTGAGATAATGAGGCCGGTGGCCGGGTGCAGGGCGGTGCCCAGGACCGTGGAGAGCACGGGGCCCACGATGTAGACAAACTCGTCGACCGCAGACTCGAGGGCGTAGGCGGTCGGCAGCTGGCCCGGCTTGTGCAGGATCGTCGACCAGCGCGAGCGCACGAGCGCACCGGGCGCTCCCCCACGTGGCGCCCGCGAGGGCCGCCGGAATGAAGAGCGTCCACGCCGGGGCGTGCATGAAGACGGCTGCGACCAGCGCAGACATCGACAGGACCGAGATAGTCCACGCGGGACCCATGACGCGCAGCTGCCCGTAGCGGTCGACGTGGCGCGCGAGAATGGGCGCGCAAATCGCCATGACGATGATGTTGACTGCGGAAACCGCGCCGGCCAGCGTGTAGTTGCCGTACTCAGTGCGCACCATGAGGATCGTTGACAGTCCCACCATGGACATCGGCATGCGTAGCACAAGTCCAGCCGCGGAGAATTTCCAGGACTGGCGGTAACGCAGAATGTCAAGATAGGTGCCGAGCATCCATCCATTCTATCCCCGTGCAGCGTGCCGAAAGCCACGTGGAATGGGGTGTTCGTAACCATTCGGGCCCTCCGCACGGGGAAGGGAATCCGCGAAAAAGCCACGGCCTCGTCAAAAAGGACGAGGCCGTGGCCGGGGAGCGGGGAAAGGTCTAGTCGGTCACCTCGAAGACGCCGAGCTGGCCCTTTTCCGCCAGGGAGAGAGCGTGGTTGACGAAGGCGTAGTGGCCGGCCTCGAGCGGCGTGAACTCGACGAATCCGCCCTCGGCGGCACCCAGTGTGAGGACCTGCCCCCAGCCGCCGCCGCTTCCGCCGCCTCGGATCACGTAGGCGCCCTCGCGCCACACGGTGTCGAACTGGGTACCCACGACGTGGAAGGTGGTTGCCAGGTTCGGGCCCGCGTCCATGACCCACACGCGCACGCGCTCGTTGGTCTTGATCTGGATCGGGTGCGCCTTGTACTGGAAGGGCACGCCGTTGAAGGCCATCGCGTTGGGCTGCAGGGCCGACAGGAGCGAGGCGTCAGCGGTCTGCCCGTCCGCGCCCAGGTAGAGCTCGGAGGCAACCATGACGTACTCGCGGTCGACCTTATCCAGGTCGGTCGGGTCGATGATGACGGCCCCGAACATGCCGTTTGCGATGTGCATCGACATGGGCGCGGTCGAGCAGTGGTAGAGCCAGATGCCCGCGTTCTTGGCGACGAAGGTGTACTCGAGCGTCTGCCCGGGCTCGATCGAGCGCATGACGTTGTCGGGGGCGACGAGGCCCGCGTGGAAGTCCAGCGAGTGGCTCATCGTCCCGTTGTTGACGAGCGTGATATGGAAGGTGTCGCCGATGTGTCCGCGCAGGATCGGGCCGGGAGCGTCCCCGTTGAAGGTCCACGACTCGCGCGTCAGTGAGCTCGTCACGTTGACGGTCTGCTCGGTGACCGTGAAGGTGTAGTGGCGCTCGGTCTCGTTCGTGGCGGGCGGCAGCACAGGGTCTCGTGCGTCGATGGTCGCCGCGTAGTCCGTCAGGGCCGTTGGGGTGGCGGGACCGGCGGCGGCGTCTTGGCCGTGGTCGTGCCCGTGGTGCGCGTGGCTGCCCGAGGCCGAGGTTCCCGAGGAGGACGAGGACGACGATGACGCGCCCGTGGCCTGCACGTGCAGGGTCATGCCCAGCTCGCGGTGACCCGGCAGGGAGCACCAGCCCTCAACGTCCCCGGAGATGATGCCGAGGTCCAGTTCCTTCGTCTCACCCGACGCGAGCGACCCGGACGACACGCCCGTCTCAAATACCAGGTCATGGCGCTGGTCCCCCGAGTTCGTGAAGTCAATGACCAGGCGGTCGCCGACCGGCACCTCAATGTGGTTTGGTGTGAAAGCGATGCCCTCGACCCCCACCGACACGCGGGTCGTGTGTCCGGTCGGCGTCACAGACGAGGTCGTGGTCCCGGTCCCCGTTCCCGTGCTCTGCGTCGTGGGCGCGGACGGGTTGGACAGGAAGATCGCGAGAGCGAGCGCCACGACGGAGACGACGCCGACGATCGCTCCGGCCGTGCGGCTCACGGGCGAGTGATCGCCCGCAGGGCTCATGCGCAGCTTGGGGGTTCCCGTCGTGGGGACTTTCGGGGCGGGCGTCTTCGGCTTCTTGCCTCCCGACGACGGCGAAGCGGACAGGTTCAGGTCAGCCACGGCTGCCTCCTTGTATGGTGGGGGATGAAGCGGCGGCGCGTTTGGCGCGCGCCTGGGCGACGCCGCAGCGGGCCATGAGGACGATGTCAACAAGGTAGGTGGCCAGCAGGACCACCCACGCGGCGATGGTGAGGCGTTCGGCGGAGGTTCCGCCCAGGGCGGCGACGGCGAGCGCGAGGACCGCGGCCACGTTGCGAGCGGTCTCCCGGATGGGCGCCCCGGCCTCGAGCACGCCGACGCCAACGCGCACCGCGGATGGGCCGCCGCCAATCACGACGGGCATCAGGTAGGTGAGCGCACCGACGAAGAGCTGGCCTAGCCCGGCCGCGCCCAGGATCGGCATCCACGCGAGGAAAGCCGAGCGCAGCCCGGTCGCGTCCGTCGCCTGGAAGGCGCGCAGGGACGCTCCCGCGCCGGCAACGAGGATCCATGCGGCGCCCAGCATGAGAGACCACGCACCGTATTCAGCCGGCCCCTTCTTAAGCGCCACGCGGACCAGCGGAACGCCCACGCCCAGGGTGGCCGCGCCCACGACGACGAGGAGACCCACGGAAGTCACGCGCATCGACCCTGCCACAGCGCCCGTGCCGGCGACGAGAAGCGCGGCCACCCACAGGGGCAGCGCGCTCGTCGCGAAGGACACGGCTCGCGGATCCATGCGCGTGCGCATCGCGGTTGGCCCCAGCGTCACCAGGGTTCCACCCATCGTCAGGCCCACCCATCCGGCGATCCCCGCCAGCGCGTGGGCGACCGTCAGGCGGTCCCGGGCCTGGGCCAACCACGCAGGAGCGTCCGCGTCGAACATGGCCGCCGTGATGAAACCCGCCAGCGTCGCGCCAACCACCAGGAAGAACGCGGCCGCGATGTAGTAGCGGATGATGACCGCGAAACGCGAGGCCAGGCGCTCGCGGGACGCGGTGAGCAGCGCCCACCCGTGCCAGGCCGCGATCAACCCAACAACGGTCGCACCCGTGACGGTCGCGTGCCACAAGCCCGACCACATGCCACCGATGAGGAGCAGCAGGGAGAGATTAAACGCCGTGATGCGCACGGTGTTGTCGCGCCCGGCCCGCCGATCGTCCGGGGCCAGGTGGGCGAGCGCGCGCGTGAAGTACCAGGACCACTGGAAGATCCCGTTCGACAGGACGCCGAGGGTCACCAGGTGGATCATCGTCCACAGGTTCTGCGGGATGCGGCCTCGGGCGACGATCGTGATCGCCGCGGCGACGGCTGCCGCGCACATCCAGACGGTGGTCGCGCGGTCGGTGCGGGGAACGCGGGGCTTGTTCATCGTGCCTCCCGAGCGTTCGCGCGCGCCCGGCGAATCGTCACGGTCAGCGTCGTGGCGACGAAGAGGAGCATGCCGACGACCCCGAGGGTGCCGCCCAGGCGCCACGGGTAGGCGGCCTCGCGCGCGCCCGCGAGGAGGCGCAGGAGGAGGGAGACCTGCAGGAACGCGAATGGGACCCACATGGCGCCGTGGTAGGGCACCTCGCGTCGGGCGACTGCCGGGATGATAACGGGAGCGTGGGCCAGCAGCATCGAGACGACGAAGCCGATCGTGATCGCGTGGACGCCCGCATCGTAGCCGTATCCGTCGAAAGCGGGCGGCGCAATAATCCACATCAGCGCGGGCACGAGCGCCCACGCGTAGCCGCTCAGCATGCACACGGCCGCCAGGCGCGGCAGGCCCTTCATGCGCACCGTGCCGCGCGCGATGTCGTGCCACGCGGTGTCCGCCGCGAGGACGCCGAGGGAGAGACCGATCAGGGGGTATCCGATCGCGGGGGAGTAAAGCGCGACGGTCAGGCCCACCATGAGGGCGGCGCTCTCGGCGGTGATACGCCGCTCGGTGGAGCCGGACGCGAAGGCGAGGCGCGCGAGCTCGACGCGCTCGCCGACGATCGTGACGATCAGGAAGGCCAGCCACCAGGGCACCGCTCGCGGCGTCTCGAGGCCTCGCCACCACAGGAGGATGCCGCCCAGGCCAATGAGAGCGCCCATCAGCTGGATGAGGACCGCGTGGGTGGCCTGACGGCGCGCCCACACGTAGCAGTAGATCGCCGTCAGCAGCGCCATGCCGAGGGTGACGAGGAAACCGGGCATCATCCGCTCGGGCGCGAATCCGGGCAGGTGGGCGGCCAGGAAGCGGGGGACCGGGAGGTTCGTGAGCACCTCGCGCACCCCGTCGTTCAGGGAGATGATGACCGCGCTGATTCCGCCGGCCCCGGTGAGTAGGGGAGCGGCGTACGCCCACGCGCGACGCCCGTCGGACTGCAGGGCGACCGCGCGCTCGAGGCAGATCGCGGTGCCCAGGAATCCGTAGATCATGAGGAGTCCGTGCACGGTCCCCAGGCTCGTCGAAGCCACGGGGGCGAGCGCCCCCAGGCGCACGAGGGATGCGTCAAGTCCCGCCAGGAGCGCGACGCCCGCGAGGAGCAGGAACGCGAGGCGGCCGGCGGGCAGCCGGGGGATGGCCGGCCTCGTCGTCGCTATCGACGAGGCCTGGGCTGGCGCATCCGGTCCCGCGTCGCGTGCGGGTGGGCGGGATGCCTCGCTCATGTGGGCTCCTGGAGTCGGTGGGCGTTGCCGGTGTTCCCATCTGGGGACAGTGCCAAGGTAGCGACCTTGCTCGCAATTTTCTAGGGATAAAAGCGGTGAAACTGGTTGGTGATGTGGAAGAACTATCTGCCGCGCAGTCGTGGTGAGTCGGTGCGACGAAGATATTCATCCAGTAATATTGTCTGTGTCACTGGTCAGTATTCAATGGAGTCAATGATGAGCGATCTGTCCTTCGTTGCGGGTGAGTTCCCGAAGCTTGCCGCGACCTCGCGTGAAACCGCGGACGCTGTCCGGTCTGCACGCCCGGAAGGAGGGGCGAGCGCGTTCGCTTCGGCGATGCCCGGCGCTAACCTTGCCTCACCCATGCAGGCAGTTGAAGAGAAAGTTGCCGACCAGTGCGTGAAGACCAGCATGAAGCTGGAGGAACACGCTGACGCCCTCGAGGCCGCCGAACGAGACTTCATCGCCGCGGAGGAAGAGAACGGCCAGCTCATCGGCTCGATCATCAATGGCGACGACTGCGGCCACTCCGGTCCGGGTGGCGGCGGAGACAGTCGTAAGAACCCGCGACTGGTTCCTCTTCCCTCGCCGCCGAGCAAGGGTGGTACTCCGCCTTCGCATCGTCCGCGTCTTCCTGGTGACCCGGGCAAACAGAGGGGCGACCATGGGAACGGTAGGCGTCACCCCCACCCACCGAACCCCGGCACAGGTCGGCCGAAGGTCGAGCCCATGCCCTTTGACCCCGTCATGCCCATTTCTCCCATTGTCACGGGGCCACCTGCTCCGCCCCGCTTTCACAAACCTGCCGTCGAGCGGCCCGAGGTGCCTCCCGTGAAGCTACCCCAAATGGGTAATCCGACCCCGATGGTGGATCCAATCGAGCCGCGGAATCTGGGATTCAATCGCTTTAGCGCAGAACTCGGAGGGCAGTCGTAACAATGAAGTGGTCTGATCTCCTGCAGTGGGAGGGTTCGTCCCTCAGCCAGCAAGCGCAGGTCTATGACAAAAACGTGGAGTCCCTCAAGAGTGCCTCTGAGAGCCTTGATGCCAACCTGAGCTCCCTGACCGGTCAGGGGAACACGGTCAATGCTGCCCGTCGTGCGCTGTTGAAGCTTCGCGTGGAAATCGAAGAGCAGGCGGTCAAGATGGAGGCCATCGCGAGTATCCTCAGCGAGGCCTCGGAGGGTGCTGAAACCGTCGGTACGGCTGCCAGGAAGCTCGACGGCACCGCCGCGAACCACTCCATCCATATCGGGGCGGATGGATCCGTTCAGTACGTGGGACCGCACAACGTGTCTCCAGCAGATGCGGTGACGATCAAGAAGAACATGAAGATCGTCTCCGACCAGGTGAGCGCGATTGTCCAGAAGGCGAGAAGTGTTGTCCAGAACGCGCAGAGCAAGCTCGCGGCCCTGGGTGGTGGAGCAAGCTCCTACGCGAATGGGTCGACCACGGGAACGCGCGTCCCGAAGAAGGATCTGAAGCTGCCGCCTAAGGGCGCCTCCGAGAAGGAAGTGGCCAAGTGGTGGTCGTCGCTCAGCGACGCCGAAAAAGAGCAGATGATCAAGGCTCACCCCCAGGAGATCGGCAACCTGAACGGTATCGACGGAACGTCGCGTAACAAGGCGAATCGTATTTACCTGGAGGACGCCACCAAGCGGGAAGAGAAGAAGCTTGAGCGTCTCAAGAAGCGCTACGGCTCGCATCCCTCGCGCCGCGAGCGCCAGGAGCTGGAGCTCGTCGAAGAGCGTGTGAAGGCGCTCCATAATGTCAAGGACACGATCGATCGCGAGGAGCCCTGGCCGGATGGAGACGGAATACAACGCCAGCTTCTCAGTCTGGACACCTCGGGCAAGCACGTCACCGCAGCTGTCGCCCAGGGCAACGTCGACACGGCTGATCACGTCGGTGTGATCGTTCCTGGCCTCTACTCCAACGTGGCGACCAACTTGGGCAAGTACGACGACGATGCTAAGGTCATGGGTGCGAACGTGAGGAAGCATAGCAATGGCGAGAGCGTTGCGATGATTCCTACCTGGGATACGAGGCGCCCCAGAATATTGCAGAGGTTGCGGATATCGGCTACGCGCAGAAGGGCGCGGACAAGCTGGCTGGATTCCTCAACGGCCTGGATGCCTCGCGCGAAGCCGGACCGGCGGGCGATGCCCACATTAGCGTCGCCGGCCACTCCTTCGGGTCGACGACCGCCGGCATCGCGCTCACCAAGGTCAATCCCGGCGTCGTGGACGACCTCATCCAGTTCGGCTCTCCGGGCGCGGGTGTTCAGGACGTCTCCGAGTTCAAGCTCGAGAAGGGACACGCCTGGGTGAGCGCCACGGACATCGAACAAGACCGGGTGCAGGGCATGGGCGACGATTTACGATTTGGAAAAGATCCCGCCAAGATGCCGGGCTACAACCACCTGTCCGGCGATGTTGGCGACAAGATCGATGAGTCGCAGCCCTACGCGTTCCAGAAGCACGGTGGATACTTCAACGAGGGAAGCAAGGCGCTCGACGATATCTCGAAGGTCATCGCGGGGCGGGGTAAGAAGTGAGGCGTCCGCTCTTTGGGGTCCTCGCGGTTGTTCTAGCAGTGGCGTGCGCCGCGTGCGTACCGTTCGGAGGAGGAAAAGGAATGAACCCGGAACAAAAGAAAGACCTGGAGCGAGCCGCGTCTCTTGAATCCATTGAGGCGTTCAAGCGAGACGTGGAACCAGCGATTATCCGGGCACGCAACAAGGTCATGACGCGTGACAACTACCGTAGTTACTACGGGACAGACTACATTTCGCAGTATGGCGTTGGTGACCAGACGCTGTACCGATTGATTTCGCGCTCGTACGACTTTGATGAGCACGATCCGGAGCGTGTGCGAGAGGCATTTGATACCGAGCTTAAGCCCCTCGGTTTTGACCTGCGTCGCAGTACCGATGCGGGCGATGGCGGAACGACAGACACCGTCTTGGCGTGGACGAGTGAACGCTATGGAACGACTGTTGATGTCATGGTTTCGGAGAGTTGGTTGACGTCGGTCAACTATTACACGGGATACCTGCGCAGCGATGGAACGTCCGCTAATCCTCAGGAGCTGGCGGATATCCCCGGACGCGTGCCGGACTGGTTCGCCGACGTTGCTGCTGGCACGCAGTCGTGACGAGATCCAACTCAGCAACCTGCTAGATGACGAAGGGGGGCGGCGCTCAATTGAGCGCCGCCCCCCTTCGAAACCCGCGTGAGCGGCTAGGGCACTTGCTCCTCGAAGATGTTGCCGACAAGTGCATGGACATCGATGCAATTGGGATCGGGGCGATGTCTGCCTTCGGCATAGGCAAGTCGAGCCGCAGCTAAGTCTGCAAGGCGGATGGCTTGGATAACAATGACACGACGCAGTCCTGCGGAAACTTCACCACGTTCGTGAGCGACGGCGGCAACACGAGCGAGTGTTTCCGCACGACGCGCAATCCGCACGTCTGGGTGCTCGCGATCCTCGCGGTACTCCTCGGGAATCAAGTTGAAGCGATGAGACTGCGGTAAATCAACGAGAGGAGAAATAGGTGGAATCTTCTCATTGAGGATTGCATGGTAACTCGACTCTTCGATGGCGTGGACGTACACGGAGTACTCCAACGAATCGAATGCCGTACTTCTCTCTTTCCTATCGGAATAGAGGTCGAGCAGATAATCCGCCGGAAAGAACTCAACTTCCGCGACTTCAAATGGATCCAAAATTCTGTAGGCGAGAGTGTCGCTGCGCTGACCTCTGAGATGCCGACCAATTCGAGTCCCGAAGTCCTCCGTTGTTTGACCAACGTAGATTGGCTCACCGTCGAAGTCGTAAAACGCATACACTCCGACACACTTACCCAGTCGTTTATTGGTCGTCGGCTCAACGAAGCTGAGAGCTGCGGATAGGTGTGCGCGGAATAGCTGCACGAAACGCGTCGGCATCGTGCGCTTGAGAGGTGGCTTCATCTCAGAATCCGTTGAACCGTACGAAGCGATTCCTGTACTAGCCATGTGCGACTACCTCCAGTGATGGGGAACCCTGGTCGAATTCCTGGCGGACTAGGGGCATGAGGTAGTTCTTCCCCAACCAGGCAACGACAGGGACGGCAACAGCATCGCCGAAACCAAAACGAATTTGGTTATCCGTGGCATCGCCGAAATTATAATCGGGGATACCCATGAGAGAGGCATATTCATGAGGAGTCATCCAGCGCACAGCTACCTCACCCTTGCCGACTCTGACAACAGCCTGTCGTGAGGATCCGCCTCGAGCAGTCCGCAGGCAACCAGCGATATCATCGGGTCGGATCTCCCAAACTGGCTTTCCCTGACGTGTACGTCGGTAAGCGGTGCGATATGTGACCCGCGTTGATGTGCGCAGAGACTCGAGTCTGGCAGCTTGAACCGGGGAGAGTGAGTCAAGAAAATCTGCTGTGCGGCTCGGGTTCCACCAATGTGGATTGTCTTTGGATAGACGATCTGCAAGTGCGGTGAACCCTTCAGTGAGCAGTGGAGGAACAGCTGGGAGAGGGGCTCGGTGAGTGATGAGAGTGGGATCCGAATGTATCCACTCAAGCCATTCGGGACGTAGATCTGAGGGAGTGTCATCCGAGTTGGGTGGAGTTAGGGCCCCCACAAGGAACATACGTGGCCGTGACTGCGGAATGAAATGCCTGGCGTCAATCGACAGAGCATCGATGGAATATCCCAGTGCATTAAAGGCGCGGATTGCTGCAGTGAGATCATCGCCGGAATGCGAGGAAGCCAGGCCAGTGACGTTTTCGAGGACTGCGACGGGAGGGCGACTATCACCCATCTCATCGAGAATCCGCATAAAGTGCCAAAACGTTCCTGATTGCCTGCCGCCAAGACCGTCTCGATTGCCAGCCAGGGACAGGTCAGTGCAGGGTGAGGAAGCCCAGGCGATCGCACTGTCTGTCGGTAAATGGCTGCCATTGATGTCGGCAATGTCGCCAACGTGATAGTCGGTGTCTGAGCCGTATTGAGAGCGGTATAGTTGGTGCTTTTTGGCTTCGTAATCATTAGCCCAGGCGACCGAAAATCCAGCTTGTTCAAGCCCTGCACGAGCGAGGCCGATACCTGCAAAAAATTCCAGTGCAGTTGGACTTTTGCCTGAAATTAAGCGAATATCTGCTGTCATGGTAGTCCTTCCTGATCTGGGTGTTCCCAAGGGTACATCGGTCCATGTACATCTGCGGTAAACGAAGGGGGCGGCGCTCGATTGAGCGCCGCCCCCTTCGAAAACCCGCGTGAGCGGGCAGCGTCAGAGCGTCAGCCGTTCAGGGCGTCGGACACGACCTGCTTGGCGGCCTCCTGGACCTGCGCCAGGTGCTCGGCACCCTTGAAGGACTCGCCGTAGATCTTGTAGACGTCCTCGGTGCCGGACGGGCGAGCCGCGAACCACGCGGACTCGGTCGTCACCTTCAGGCCGCCGATGGGCGCGTCGTTGCCGGGCGCGCGCACCAGCTTCGCGACGATCGGGTCGCCGGCCAGCTCGGTCGCGGTCACGTCGTCCGCGGATAGGGCCGCCAGCTTCGCCTTCTCCTCGCGAGAAGCAGCCGCATCGATGCGGGCGTAGGCGGAGGCGCCGAAGCGCTCGACCTGCTCCTCGTGCAGCTGGGAGGGGGGTCTTGCCGGTCACGGCCAGGATCTCCGAGGCGAGCAGCGCCAGGATGATGCCGTCCTTGTCGGTCGACCACACGGTGCCGTCCTTGCGCAGGAACGAGGCTCCCGCGCTCTCCTCGCCGCCGAAACCGACGGTGCCGGACAGCAGGCCGGGGACGAAGTACTTGAAGCCCACGGGCACCTCGATGAGGTCGCGGCCCATGGTGGCGACGACGCGGTCGATGAGCGCGGAGGACACGAGGGTCTTGCCCACGGCTGCGTCGGCGTTCCAGCCGGGGCGGTGCGTGAACAGGTACTCGATGGCGACGGCCAGGAAGTGGTTCGGGTTCATCAGGCCGTCGGGGGTGACGATGCCGTGGCGGTCCGAATCCGCGTCGTTGCCGGTCGCGATGTCGTAGGGGGTGTTGCCCTCGGCGTCGGGAGTCATGGCCTGACGCAGGGACGCCATCGCGTAGGGCGAGGAGCAGTCCATGCGGATCTTGCCGTCCCAGTCCAGGGTCATGAACGGCCACGCCGGGTCGACCTCGGGGTTGACGACGGTCAGGTCGAGGCCGTAGTGCTCACCGATGGCCGCCCAGTAGTCGATGGACGCGCCGCCGAGCGGGTCGGCGCCGATGCGCACGCCCGCGTTACGGATGGCCTCGATGTCGATGACCTGATCGAGCTGCGAGACGTAGTAGTCCAGGTAGTCAAAGGGCTTGATATTCGGGTCGTGCAGCAGATCGGAGCCGGTGACGCGGGGAACGTTCTTCCATTCACCCGAGTCGAGGAGCTCATTCGCGCGCGCAGCGATCCAGCCGGTTGCGTCGGTGTCGGCGGGGCCGCCGTGAGGTGGGTTGTACTTCAAGCCGCCGTCGCGCGGGGGGTTGTGGCTGGGGGTGACGACGATGCCGTCGGCCAGGCCGTCGCCCTCGGTGCGCAGGTTACCCGGGGCGCCGTTCGCGCCGAGGATGGCGACGGACACGGCGGGGGTGGGCGTGTAGGAGCCGCGCGAGTCGATGCGCGTGTCGATGCCGGCGGCCGCGAGGACCTCCAGGGCGGTGCGCCACGCGGGCTCGCTCAGGGCGTGGGTGTCGCGGCCGATAAACAGAGGACCGTTGAAGCCCTGGGAGGCGCGGTACTCGATGATCGCAGCGGTGATGGCGATGATGTGCGCCTCGTTGAACTTGGCGTCCAGCGAGGATCCGCGGTGACCCGAGGTGCCGAACGCGACGCGCTGTCCCACGTCGGTCGGGTCGGGCGTGATGTCGTAGTAAGCGGAGATGACATCGTCGACGTTGATGAGGTCTTCAGGTAGGGCACGTGTGCCAGCTCGTTCATGCATAGGGACAGTGTTGCACGTTACGTCCTCTTGTGGGTAGCGCCGTCCCAGGGCGTGGACTTTTCCTTGTTTTCTCTTGTTCGAGGCCGTGGCTGGGAAGGTGAAAAAGGCCAGGTGAGAGCGGGGGCGGCCCCGGCCTCGTCCCCGGGGAAGAAATAGGGATATGCACGTTTTTCCAAAATCGGGGTCGAGCGACTATCCTATGAGATGTCGGTCACCGCAGACCGTGACTGTGTTGTCAGGAGGAACATCGTGGGATGGTTTGATTCTATCGAACATAACCGTTGGCTGAGCGGCCACATGCAGGCACTCATTGAAGAGGCAGAAGGCGCGATCGTCGCGACTGGTTTCGCGCACCTCGATGCCGATGGAAAGCCCGATCCGACCCGATCGATTGACCTGGCCGTCACTGGTCGCATGGCCTACGTGTTCTCGCTGGGCGCGCTCATGGGGCTGCCCGGCACTCGTCGCTACGCCGACCACGCCGTCAAGGCGCTCACCAACTACTTCACGGACCCCGTCAACGGCGGCATGTGGTTCGCGATCAAGCCCGAGCCCGATGCCGACGGTCACGGCGTACCGTGGGACGAGGATGCGCGCGTCAAGTCGCAGTACCACACGGTGTACGCGCTACTGGGCGTCGCCGCTGCGACGGTCGCAAACCGCCCCGGAGCCCACGAGTTGCTCAACCGCATGCTCGAGGAGCAGAAGGAGCTCTGGACCGACGACTACGGCCTCGTGTGGGATGAGTATGACGAGGCGTTTAACGAGCCCGTCCCCGTCCACACCCTCGGCACCCTCATCCACACGATCGAGGCCTACATGGCCGCGGCCGAGGCGACAACCGAGCCCGAATGGCTCGACCGCGCCGAGAAGATGACGGCCTTCGCCTACAAGATCGCCTCCAAGAATGGCTGGCGCATCCCCGAGTATTTTGACGAGAACTGGCAACCCGGCCCCGAGGCCGGCAAGCTTCTGAACGATGGGCGCCGCTACTACGAGGGCTACGTCACTGGCCACTCCATGCAGCTTGCGCGCTTCGCGCTGCAGGTGCGTGCCGGCCTGCGCTCAATGGGGTGGACCGTGCCCGACTACCTCCTCGAGATGGGAACCGAGCTCTTCGAGCGTGCCCGCGTCGACGGCTGGCGTCGCACCGACGGCAATCCCGGCTTCTCCACAGGCGTCAACGACGAGGGCGACCCCGTACCCGGCGAAGACGAACATCAGCAGTGGGTCGTCTGCGAGGGCGTGTGTGCCACCGTCGCCGTGCGCCGCGCCATGCTGGACGACGGCGCGCGTATCTCCGACGTCGAGCACTTCGAGCACTGCTACCGTTCCTTCGTCGACTACATCCACGACTACCTCATCAGCCAGCCCGGTCGGTGGGTGCGTCGCCTCGGCCCCTCTAACGAGAACGTGCAGCCTGCGAAGTCGTCGCGCTGGGACGTCTACCATGCCGTCCAGGCGACGCTCGCGATCCGCCTGCCGCTGTGGCCCTCGACGGCCCCCTGCGCTCTCGCGCGGCCTCCTCGACCGCCCTGAGGAGCCGGCCCCCGACAAGAAGTCCTGGAACTTCTTCGGGCTGCGCGGCTGACGCATCGGATCTCTGATGGGCTCGGGCCCGGGGATGCGAAGGTCGCATCCCCGGGCCCGGTCCTGTAGGATGTTCCGCGTCTGGAGGGCTGTCTGAGTGGCCGAAAGAGACGGTCTTGAAAACCGTTGTGTCAGCAATGGCACCGGGGGTTCGAATCCCTCGCCCTCCGCCGAGCCGGCCGCCTTCGGGCGTCGCGGCGGGCGCACGTTCGCGCTCGCGGCGAAAATGCCCTAAAGTAGTCGGCACTGGAGACGTCGCATAGTCCGGTCGAGTGCGCCTCCCTGCTAAGGAGGTAGGGGTGCATAGCCCCTCGCGGGTTCAAATCCCGCCGTCTCCGCGCACAACCCCCGGGATTCCATCGGAATCCCGGGGGTTTTCGTTGCTTGTAGAGTGATTGTTGCGGCCGTCATCAAGCGTCAGGGGTGGCACGAATAGCGGGACTGTTGGGCGACTTGTGACGCTGGTACTCGTCGCCTCCTGGGGGCGTGGAGCTGCGTCACTATGTGGTCTTCCCGTCGTGTGGAGCCCACCGGAGTCCCGTGACTCGATGATGGGGCGCTTGGGTGCGACAGGGCGCTCCGGTGGGACAGGGTAGGTGCCGTGCGCCGAGGAGTGGGTGTTGAGAAGGATCTGAAGAGGGTTTGGTCAACATTGAGGCACCCTCGTTGTGAACTGATGGACAGTGCACCGTTGTGTGTGGGGCGAGTGTTGCGTTGGTAGTTCATTGTTCCAGCAAGTAACAGATCGTTGTGTCGAGGCATGCGCCTGTCTTGACCCGATGGTCATTGTGCGTGCAGCTTCAGGTGATGGTGGAGTGACTACTGTTGGAATTTAGGGCAATTAAAATCAGAGTGCCGGCGATTATTCACAGGGGTGCTTCTAATTCTGACCGAGATGATAAGTGTCAAGCCTGAAAGTAGTTCATAAAAGTGTTCTCGCAGGCCGCATGGGTCAGATGGTAAAGCTCACATCAATCATTATCATTCAGAAATTACATGGATAACGTTATTCAGTATCCTAATGAGTGGTGCGCGTCGCTGACTGTCCATAGTTTTCGGTACAACGTCTCTGGTGTGATGCGCAAAGGGCTCAGACGAACAAAGAGGATAATATGCAACGCCTACGCCCCCTGCACTCGCGGCATTCCAACAGAGCTGCTCGCTATGCCATGCTGTACGCAGTGATCGTCCTGTCATTCTTGGCTGGCTTCCTGACTCCCCTGACGACACCGGCTTTTGCGGCGCAGCGTGAAGCGACGCAGGAAGCCGACGCTGCTCAGGTCGCCTCCGATGGCGCCGATGCACCTGAAGGAACTGTCGTCGGAGACTCCGACGGGGCAGGCGCCCCGGCAGCGCAAGCAACAGCTGAGGAAGAAACGGCCGGGGACCCGGATGGAGATCAGAGCGGTGGTCAAACTGATGGGTCTGAGCAGCCGCGTGCCAGGTCACGTCGTTCAATAGAAGAGGCGCAGGACACGGCGAATCTGACGATGACAATCGCCAATGATGTCGATCGAGTCAAGGTTCGCGACACGCAGATCACCACTGTTAACTTCGCGTGCTCATCGGTCAACGTGCCGTGTCGCGGCGGCGTCATCACCGTGGATATCCCAGCTCCCACAACACCCGACGGGCAGGTCCTGACGACCCGGATGGCTGCGAGCGTGGTGTCGGGGAATAACGTGCAGCGTCTGGTGCCCTCCTACCCCATCGCCGGATCCGGTCTGTACCGCCTCACCTTCTACATGAAAGAGCCCCTGGCTGCGGGCACTTCCGACCGGTTGCAGATCAACTGGTGGTACCCGAACAATGATGCCCCCGACGGGTCCACGGTCGATGTGACTGCCTCCTTCAGCGCGAAGAACGCTGAATCTGTTGATGCGCGTGCAACCACCGCATTGACGGCATCGTCGGATGTTGCCATCGAAAAGAAGAAGTTGGGTGCACCCCCTGCTTTCGGGTCGACGGCCTCCTACCAGCTGCGCTACGGATACCAACAGATTGATAACACCGATTCGAACTATGTGGGCACCCGCTGGAATGGATCGGCATACAACGGCAACCAAAACGGCATTGGTTTCGTCGAGCTGCAAAACATCAAGGTTGTCGACCCGTTGCCTGAAGGTGCGGAGTTTGTTTCTGCGACCGGTGGCGGCGTCTATGACTCGGCAACGCGTACGGTGACGTGGAGCTACGATTCCTGGAGTTGGCAAAAACCCCATCCAAAATACGGTTGTCCTGAGATACCCGCAGGGAAGCTACGACATTAGCGATCAGGTGACCAACACGGCGACGATCACCGCTGAGCAAAAGAACAACCCCGCCGTCACCTACAGTAAGTCGTCGCACGCAACCCACGGATTCGCCCCGTCGAATCCTCGCGGCCAGATCTCTAAGCAGGGAGATGACTATAACGGGGCGTTCCGCAAGGGTACGTACCAGTGGCGTTTCGCCGTGAACAACGCAGGCAATACAACCCTGCACCAGGTGTGGGACGATACGTTGCCGTGCACCTGGAGCACGCAGGATGCGGCAGCGGGTAACTGTGACAAACCTTCCCTCGTCGGGCCCTACGACTTCTATATCTTCCGCCCCAATGGCAGTGAAGACGGGTGGAACTGGGAGTACTGGACGAATACTGGCGAGCACGTGGTGCTCAACAACCAGACGGAAACGAAACGTGTGGAACTCCCGGAGGGGCAGTACATTACGCGCATCCGTATTGAATCGGATATCGCCCCGGGTAACGGTGCCACATTGTGGTTCCGCGGACATGTTCCGGAAGACTTTCCGCGTGAGGAACCGTCTGATTTTGACTCACGGTACAACCCCGCATCCAAGCCCGAATCCTACTTCAACTACGTGAAGTCCGACGAATACGTTCGCGTGCAGAACTGCGCCTCTGCGACGTTGACAGACGTAGCAAGCGGACGGGTTCTAGCCTCCAACGACAACCTGTGTTCGTGGAATCGTGTCAAAACGAACTTCCCGTCGCTGCACCCGTCGGTGGACGCCCCACGCGGTTTGGTAAAGTCGGGCGATCGCCTCCCCCTCACACTGAGCGTCTCCATCAGGAATCCTGAAGATAATGGCGTTGCTGCACCGTTTGTGGTGACGGATCTGCTGCCGCTCGGCGTGGATATGGACGAGATCCCTGATTCGGCGTTTAGAGAAACCGCTCTGAAGAACCCTGATGGCTCCCCCTACGACGTCTCCCAGATCAAGCGTGAGATCATCAAAGACTATGAGGGGACAGGGAGAACGCTAATTCGCCTGACTGTGCCCACCCCCTCCTACAACCTGCTGCGCGTGATTCTGGAGACGAAGACTGACTCGCGCCTCAGCGCGGGCAAGGTCGAGAATCGGGTGCAGGCGAAGTTCATCGACTCCCGAGGTCGAGCCCTTCACCAGAACCTCATCCTTCCGCCTGAGGGAGTATTGCCCCCGAGCAGTTGTCGCGCAAGATACTCTCGATCTTAACGGGAGCGGAGGCACCACCGACTACATGTGCGAGACCCCCTCGTCCTTTATCGTGGCTGTTTCCCCGGGCATGACCATCGAAAAGGAGGTGCGTGGCAACCGTGACGCCGACTTTGTCTCTTCCCCAAAGATCGCACAGATTGACCCCGGATCGGACGGGGCATACCGATTCACCATCTCCAACACCGGTAATGTGGCTCTGAAGCAGGCAGTGGCCTACGACCTGTTGCCTCACCTCGGCGACACCGGTGTCGGTCCAGCAGCCTCCCAGGAGCGAGGATCGAAGTGGAAGCCGCAGATCAACTCGACTCAGTGGACTTTTGAGTCGGTCACGGAACAGCCGGGTAAGCAGCCAACTGTCTCTGCAGTTCCGGCCTCCGACATCACTGTGCAGTACACGACTGCACTGAATCCGTGTCGCGGAGAGGTGCTCAGCGCTGGTGGCGCCATGAATCAGGCGCCCGCCGGATGTACCCCCAACGCATGGGGTGACGCTCCGGCAAACCTTGCCGACATTACCGGTTTCCGACTGGTGATGAACCGCGATATCGCGCCGGGAGAGAAGATTCGCTTTGTTGCGCCTATAACCTCACCGGCAGACGCGAACTACACGGCGTGGAACTCTGCTGCGCTTTCCGGTGGCTACGATCAAAATGGCAAGACCCTCTACCTCTTGCCCTCTGAAGCGCCGAAGGTTGGTATTGAAGTTGTCACCGACCTGGCGCTGAGCAAGGATGCCGTCAAGGCCGTCGTGGACAGCGGCCAGCCGGTGCTGGGCGGGGACGGATTGCCACAGACTACCTCGCCCCGACAGCTGTTCAGCGCCGGAGACTACGTTCTCTACAGGATTAGTGTCGTGAACAACGGTCCGGCTGCGGCTTCGGGCATTACAGTGAGCGACGCACTGCCCGAAGGGGTTGAGTACGTGGCGTCCTACACGCGCCTGTGCCCCCCGGGTGGCGATCAGCAACCCGTCGTCCCCTGCGCCGGGACGGTGGAGAACGGAAACTATGACCCCGCCTCGAGCACGTGGCAGGTGATGCCCTCGGAGCAGGCGGGTACCAACTTGCCCGTGTGGGCCAGCTCAACCCTTTACATCCTCGCCAAGATCAGCGACACAACCAAGGGACGCACCATCACGAATCGTGCGGAAATAGGTCAATACGATCAGATCGATCGCGACCCGTCCAACAACGAGGCGTCCGCTGATATCTCCGTTGGCGGCACTATTTCGGGCCTCGTCTATAACGATGCCGACGCAGACTGGACGCGTGCGGATGATGGCGAGCCGCCGTTTGAGGGAGTGACGCTGACCCTGCTCGACAGCAATGGCCAGCCTGTCTTGGACGGCAGCGGAGCTGAAGTTACAACGACGACCGACGCTCACGGAGCATACAGCTTCCCGGGGCTGCCCATGGGAACCTACTCCGTCAGGATCACTCGAGGAACCGCTACAGTGGATGGCGCGCAGGTGTCTATGGATGACTACACCGCGACCTATGCGTGGGGCCGTTCGCCGGACCGCTCGTACGCTGGCGTTGATTCCTCGACCACGTCGCCGATCGCCTTGACGCAACAATCTCCCGATGCCTCGAACGTGGACTTTGGTTTCACGAAGCCGGCAAAAATCGGTAATCGCGTGTGGTTTGACGCGAATAAGAACGGACTCCAGGATGAGGGAGAACGAGGAGTCCCACACGTAGGCGTGTACGTCATGTATTCGGATGATCTGGGAGCGCTCGATGCGTCCGGAAATCCGGTGCAGCAGGTCTTTACCGATGAGAATGGCGAGTATCATTTCGACAACTTGCTCCCGACTCCGAAGAACTCGGACGTCCAGTATCGACTCCTGTTTTTCCTTCCCGAAGGGTATTCGGCGACAACCAGCCAGGTGGGTGAGGATCGTGCTATCGACTCCAATGGGGACAATAGCTTGTTCTCGCTGAAGCAGGGCCAGGTGGATGACACCTTTGACCTGGGGCTGGTCGCTGACGGCCGCGTTGAGGGAACGCTGATCTGGGATATCAACAACCAGGGTGGAGCTGTTCCGACCTCCGTGGATCGTCCCCTCGCCGGCGTGACAGTGACACTGACACGCCGAGATGGCGGGACGGACACAACCATCGAAACACAGACGGACGCCGATGGACACTATTCCTTCAAGGACCTGGCTCCCGGAGACTACACGGTGACCGTTGATAGGGACTCGTTGGCGCGCATCTGCCCCGAGTGCACGGCTCAGACGCACGCGCCTTCGGGTGACATGGTTGCTTCTGTGGGGCAGCAGCTGTCCCTGACATCGAAAGTCAGCCTGGTGCCGACACACATGATGGTTGGATCGCAGGACTTTGCGTTCACCGGACCGGCGAATACATCGGTCGAAAAGGCAATCACCAGCCCTGCGGCAGAGCCTGACGGTGGCTTCGAACCCGGTGCCGAAGTGACCTACACGCTGACGATGACGAACCGCGGACCCAGCCCGGTCACCGGGTGGAGTGCCAACGATCCATTGCCCGCCGGCGTTGAGTTCGTCAGGTCGGCCGGAGACGGGACGTATTCTGCGGACACCGGGGTGTGGGACCTTTCCGATCAGGTGATTGACAAGGACGCGACCCGTTCGGTGACCATCACCGTACGAGTCACGCCCGAGGCGGCCGGACGCGTCGTCACCAACACCGTGACGGTGGCCCGGCAAGACCAGATTGGCGACGATGCATCGGATAACACCGCGTCCGCTGACCTGAGCGCCGGATACGTGCTCTCCGGCAAGGTGTACAACGATGCCGACGCCTCGTTCAGCGCTGGCAACAATGAGACTCCGTACGCGGGAGTGCGCCTGACACTGACGCATCCGGATGGGACGCCGGTCCTGGGCAGCGACTCTCAACCGGTGACGGCTGAGACGAAGGCGGATGGAACATACGCCTTCACGCGACTGCCCCTGGGCGACTACCGGGTGAGCATCGTGGATCCCGATGGTGGTCTGCTGCAGGGAACAAAGCCCACGGAGGCATACAACAGCCGCTACAAGAACACCGCGGACGTGTCGATTGCCAAGGCCACGGGCTCGGTCGTTGACGTCAACTTCGGTCGAGTCAAGCCCGCTTCGATCGGCGACACCACCTGGATCGACGTGAACCGTGATGGCGTGCAAGGTGCCGACGAACCGAAACTTACCGGTGTCCGCGTGCGGCTCACAGACGTCAACGGCGGCCCCGTCACCGATGCTGACGGCCACGACGTGGCCGATGCCGTGACCGATGAGCAGGGGCATTACACCTTCGAGAACCTCTTGCCGGGCACCTACAAGGTGTCCTTCCAGGCACCGGCCGGATACACCCCAACTCAGGTGAGTGCGGGCAGTGACCCGAAGGCAGACTCGAATGGGGACAATGCTGACGTGACGCTCGAGCAGGGCAGCAGCGAGGACACCATCGACTTCGGCGCCGTCGGCACCGGAGTGGTCGGTGACCGCATCTTCGTCGACGTCAACCACAGCGGTGGAGCTGAGCCCGATCAGGGAGATCGCCCGTTGGCCGGTGTCACCGTGAAGCTCACCTGGCGCGGCCCAGAGGGTGCTACGGCAACCTATGAGGCTGTGACGGACGCACAGGGTTCCTACGGCTTCAGCGACCTGTTGCCCGGAGACTACACAATCGAGGTCGACCGCGATTCGTTGACGAAGGCCGAGGCCCTGCTGAACGTGCAGACACGCGCGCGCCAGGCGGCGACACCGATCGCACACCTGGGAATGAGTGGACCCTCACCAACGAGTTCACACTGACCGGCGACCACATGACCCGCACGGATCAGGATTGGGCATTCGCCATCTCGGCCGACACCTCCATCGCGAAGGCGATCACCAGCCCCAGCGCTGACGAACAGGAGGACTTCCAGTTCACGCCGGGCAAGCAGATCAGCTACACGCTGACCGTCACCAACAACGGTCCCGGACCCGCCACCGGCGTGACCGCCTCGGACCCGCTGCCCGCGGGGGTGTCCTTCGTGTCAGCAACCGGTGACGGCACGTTCGACCAGGCCTCGGGGGGCGTGGGATCTGTCCGATCAGGTCATTGCCTCGGGAGAGTCGCGGACCCTGGTGATCACTGTTCGCATCGAGTCCGACAGCGCGGGAACCCTCGTGTCGAATATCGCTCAGATTACCCATCAGGATCAGTCGGGCGACGACACGACCAACAACCGGGCATCGGCCGACTTCAAGGGTGGATACAACCTGGGTGGGCTCATCTACCGAGACTCCGATGGCTCGTACACGAAGGGCGACCAGGAAACCCCCTTCGCGGGAGTCACGGTGGCCCTGCTAGGCGCGGATGGACAACCGGTGACCGGACAGGATGGCCAACCGCTGACTGCCACGACCGATCAGGATGGCCGCTACCAGTTCGTTGGAATCGCTCTGGGGACCTACCGCGTCAGTGTCGTTGGCACCGATTCGGGTGACCTGGCTGGCCTCGTGCCCACGCAGGCCTACAAGGGTCGCGGACAGATCAACGATAGGACCGTTGTCGCGCAGGTGAGTGTGTCTGCCGAGACTGGCTCCGTTGAAGGCGTTGACTTTGGTTTCGTGTCCCCGGCCTCCGTCGGAGACCGCGTCTGGATTGACGCCAATCGTAACGGGACGCAGGACCCCGGCGAGGATAGCCTGAGCGGAGTCGTCGTCATTCTGAGTGACGGATCCGGGACGGAGATTGCCCGTCAAACCAGCGATGCCAACGGTTCATACCGCTTTGACGGGCTGCTTCCCGGCACCTACACCGTCGCCATTGAGGTACCTACCGGGTACGAGGCAGTAGCTACGACGACCCTCGAAGTGACCTTGTCTGAGGGTGAGGTCAAGGACGATGTGGACTTCCCGTTGGCCCCCATCGTCATCCCCTCGAATCCGATTCTTCCCTCTGCGGCGGGAGCGTTGGCGCGCACCGGTGCAGACACGGTGGTTGGTTGGGCCGCGTTGCTCGCCATGGCGGGTGTCACCGCCGTGCACGCCAGACGGCGCAGGAAGTGAGTGATGTGTGAGGGCCCGAGGCGTGAGTCTCGGGCCCTCACACGTGCGGGGCGCGCGGCCGGATGCGGGCAGTGTCAGCATCGACGCGGGTTGCCTCACGATTCATGCGAGAATCCCGGCACAGGCTTCCCGGTTGCGCGTCAACCCCTTCCGGGTCATCAGATAGGGGCGTGAGCTGCGTGCGCCTCCGGCTGGCAGACCCCGAGCGCCGGGGTGCTCAGTAGATCGTCACGTAAGTCCCCGAGGGGATCGTGTCGTGGAGCCACTTGGCATCCTCGTAGCGCAAGCGCACGCACCCGTGTGAGACGTGTCCACCCAGGGTTCCATCCATGATGGTGTAGGTGCCCTCGTAGTAGAGGACCGAGTGGAAAAGGTAGTCTCCCGAGAATTGCGTCCACCAGTAGGCGGTGTAGCCGTGCCCGAAGGAGCGACCTCGGTTCTTGATGGTGAACGTTCCCGTGATCGTCGGCGTTGAGGGTTTGCCCACGGAGCACGGCATGTCGGTAAGCGGCTGCCACGATCCGTCAGCCCAGTAGAAGGTCATGCAGTGAGGGGCGTTGGTGTCCACCACGACCAGGTAGTTCGTGGGGCTGTACAGGCTCTTGGCGTAGTTCCAGTCGGCCTCGAACCCCGCCCGATCGCTCACCCAGAAGCCCTTCCAACGGTCGAAGTAGTTCCATGTTCCGCCGACCTGGGACCACCCGGTGGCCATCGCGCCGCCTCGGGCTGAATCCAGGTAGTACCAGCTCCCGCCCCCGTCGCGCAGCCAGCCGGTGGAGAGCGCGCCAGAGGAATCCAGGTGGTACCAGGAGCCGTCGGAGAGAACCCACCCGGTGGTCATCGCTCCGTTCGATTCCGCGTAGTACCACCTGCCTCCGGCGATGAACCAACCGGTTGCCATCGCACCGCTGTTCCCCAGGTAGTACCACGAACCCGAACGCACCCATTTCGAGGCGTTCATCGCCCCGGATGCATCGAAGTGGTACCAGGAGCCGTCAATGTGGGACCAGCCGGTGACCATCTGTCCGCCTGCCGACAGGTAGTACCAGGAACCGCCCGAGGAAAGCCAGCCGGTCGTCATTGTGCCGCCGTCACCGAGGTGGTACCACGAACCTCCCTCGTGGTACCAGCCTGTGCGCACGCCGTTCTCGGTTGACGCATACCATGCGCCACTTGGGTCCTTGTACCATCCGACCGGGACGTAGCCCCGAGCGTCGAACGCGTAGCGGCGTCCCTCCACGTCGAAGACGCCGTCCTTCATCCACGTCCCGTCCACTAGCTCGTAGCGCCAGCCGGCCTCGTGGCGAACCCAATGGCCGGGGGTTGCCTCCGGACTCGTCGGTTCTCTCTCTGTGTCAGCCGAGGCGGAATCGTGATCGAAGGAGGGGGGTTTCCACCGAATCGGTGGCCGCGTCGGCCTGGGAGGGCGCTTGGCGTTCCGAGGTCGGCCCGGAAGCATCGGCTGCGGGGGATGAATCCTCGTGGCCGCTTGGATTGGGTGCCTCGGAGCCGACGTCGGGACTGGCCGCCGCGGAAGGCGAGGAGGCATCGACCGACGGGATATCGTTCGCGCCCGAGGCTGTTGCGGCCAGCGGAAATAGGCCGATGCAAGCGATCGTGGCCGCCGATGCGCCGATGCATCGTAGGAGGCGGACACTGATGTTTCTCATGATTGCACCTCATTCACGTGTGATGACCAATTCTTCACTGTGATGAATCAATGGTAAGCGTCGGGGGTTTGCGAGGAGGGCGTTTGGGTGCCGTCGTTGGTGTCATCTTTTCTTGCCCGGCGTCACGCTGGTGACGTCGATGGCGACGGGTAAGGACGACTGAATCCGTGGACCGCATGTGAGCGTGAGGGGGCGGTGATACGCAAACGACGACGTCACCCACTACCCTGGAGGGGTGACCACAGCTCTGTATCGCCGGTATCGCCCCGACACCTTTGATCAGGTGATCGGCCAGGAACACGTGACGGAGCCGCTCAAGGCGGCGCTCCGCGCGAATCGCGTGACGCACGCGTACCTGTTCTCCGGGCCGCGCGGATGCGGCAAGACCACCTCGGCGCGCATCCTGGCGCGCTGCCTGAACTGCGCGCAGGGCCCCACGGACACCCCGTGCGGCCAGTGCGAATCGTGTCGTGAGCTGGCCACCGGCGGCCCCGGTTCGCTCGACGTCGTCGAGATCGACGCGGCCTCGCACGGCGGCGTCGACGACGCGCGCGACCTGCGCGAGCGCGCCACCTTCGCGCCGGTGCGCGACCGCTACAAGATCTTCATCATCGACGAGGCCCACATGGTCACGAACCAGGGCTTCAACGCGCTGCTCAAGCTCGTCGAGGAGCCGCCCGAGCACGTCAAGTTCGTCTTCGCGACGACCGAACCCGAGCGCGTCATCGGCACGATCCGTTCGCGTACCCACCACTACCCGTTCCGCCTGGTGCCGCCGGATGTCCTCGGCCCCTACCTGACGGGCCTGTGCTCCGAGGAGCACATCGGCGTGGGCGAGGGCGTCCTGACCCTCGTGATGCGCGCGGGCGGCGGCTCGGTGCGCGACACCCTGTCGGTGCTCGACCAGCTGATGGCCGGCGCGATCGATGGCCAGGTCACCTATCAGACGGCCGTCGCGCTGCTCGGCTACACGGATTCCGCGCTGCTGGATGAATCCGTCGACGCTCTTGCGGGTGGCGACGGCGCCGCGGCCTTCCGCGTCGTCGAGCGCATGGTCGAGTCCGGCCACGACCCGCGCCGCTTCGTCGAGGACCTCCTGCAACGTCTGCGCGACCTCCTCATCATCGCGGTCGCCGGCGACGGCGCGCGCGACGTCCTGGCGGACACCCCGCACGACCAGTTCGAGCGCATGCAGCGCCAGGCGCAGAACTGGGGGCCGCACGGCCTATCCCGTGCCGCCGACCTGACCGACGAGGCCCTGCGCGCCATGACGGGTGCGACCTCGCCTCGCCTGCAGCTCGAGCTCCTCGTCGGCCGCATCCTCGTGCCTTCCCCAGGCCCCGCCCAGGTCCCGTGCAGGGCACGGTTGGCATGACCGGTGGGGAGCGCCGCGAGAGGCTTCCGCGCCATCGTCGTCCGAGGCCTCCTCGGGTCGTTTCGGCGCCCGCGAGGCCCGCGAGGCCCTGGCTCGCAAGAAGCAGGAGCGCGCCGAGGTTTCGGTCCCGGCCGCTCAGGCGCCCGCATCGTCTGCCGCGCCTGCTCCCCAGGGCATGCCCGCGTGGGGGAGCGGCCCCGACTGGTCCGCTCAGAAGCCTGTGGCCCCGGAGCCGAGCTCCGCTCCGGCACAGGCCGCGCGACAGGAGGCTCCGCGCCACGAGGCCGCCCACGAAACGGCGCCCGCCCGCGCAGAGGCCCCGGCTTGGGGCCGCAACGCCGACATGCTCCGTGGCCGCTGGAACGAGGTCGTCGAGCGCCTGTCCTCCATCAGCCGCGTCACGTGGTCGATGGTCGGTGGCAACGCCCAGCTCGGTGCCGTTGACGGCTCCCAGGTGGTCCTCCTCTTCCCCGTCGAGGCCATGGTCAACGCCTTCTCGCGGGGCCCCCGCGCAGCCGACGTCGAAAAGGCCATCAACGAGGTCACCGGCCTGACCGTGAGCGTATCCGCGCAGGTCGGGCAGGCCTCGGGCGGAGCCGCGACGACCGGACCGTCGGCGCAGGCATCGCACCCCGGCCCTGCCGCGCAACACTTTCAGCCTGGCAGCTGGGTTTCGGAGCCGCCCCCTTTTGATGAGGCCGCCGCGCAGGCGGCACCCCAGGGCGACCTCGAGTCGGCTGACACCGGTTGGCCCGAGCCCGTGCTCCCGCCGGAGCCCGCACAATCCGGTTGGCCCACAACCGCTCGCGCCCCCGAACCCGCTCCCGAGCCGGAGCCGGTGGAATCCGCCTGGCCCGAGCCTGCGACGGTGACGCCGATCCGACGCGATGAACCCGTCGCGCCCGCACCGGCACCGATTACCCGCGCCCCAGACCCGCAGCCCGCCGAGCGCCCCGCGCTACCCGAGCGAGCTGCCCGTGCCCTCGCACAGGCTCCCGCCGATACGCCCGAGGCCGCCCAGGCCTCGTCCCCGAACGGTGACGCGGCCCCGCGCAAGCGTTCCTTCACGGTCTTCCGCTACCCGGGCGACCCGGAGCCCGCCGACGATCCGGCGGACGCACCCGTCCAGCCCGAGCCGGCCCCGGCCTCGTCCCCTGTCTTCGATGATGCGCCCATCGAGCCCGCCGCGCACACGCCGTCGACCCCGACGGGATGGGGAGACCCGGTCGTCATCTCCGGGGGTGCGTCCGTGAACTTCGACGACGGTGCCGACTCGTGGGCCACGCCGGAGTCCACAGCCCCCGCCGATGTGACTCCGATCAGTGCGGCCCCGAGCGCTCCCGCGCAGGCCCCCGCCTGGCTGGCGGCAGCCCCTGAGCCGACGTCGGATCCCGCGCCCGGATTCGGCGCCCCGGAACCCCAGCGCGACGCCACAGCTGCGCCCGACGGGCCGCTGACCGGACGCGCCGCCGCCGAGGCCGCCCCTGCGCGAGAAGGCTCAGCGTGAGGCTGCCGTCGACTCGACCCGCACTCACGCAGCCGACGACGATAGCGCCAGCATCGACGACGAAAATATCGAAAACTCGCAGATGATCGGCCTGGCAGCGGTCCTGGAGATCCTCGGCGGACGCGTCATCGAAGAAAAGATGACCGAGGGAGGATACTGACATGTACGACGGCGCCCTGGCCGACCTCATCGACCAGTTTGGGCAGCTGCCCGGCATCGGCCCGAAGTCCGCGCAGCGCATGGCCATGCACGTCCTGGACGCGGAGCCCGAGGACGTCGCGCGCCTCGTCGACGCGATCAACGCCGTGCGTGGGCGTGTGCGTCACTGCGACATCTGCGGCAATCTCACGGAAGAGGACGAGTGCTCCATCTGCCGCGACGTGCGCCGCGACCCCAGCGTGATCTGCGTCGTCCAGGAGCCCAAGGACATCCAGGCGATCGAGGGCGCGCGCGTATTCCGCGGTCGCTACCACGTCCTCGGCGGCGTCATCGATCCGATTCACGGGGTGGGGCCCGACCAGCTGAACATCGCCTCGCTCATGAGCCGCCTCGCGGACGGCACCGTCGTCGAGGTCATCCTGGCGACCAACCCGAACGTCGAGGGCGAGGCGACGGCCGCCTACCTCGCGCGCATGCTCTCCACGATGGGTGTCGAGACCTCGCGCTTGGCGATGGGCCTGCCCATGGGCGGCGACCTGGAGTACGCAGACTCGGTGACGCTGGGCCGCGCGCTCGAGGGGCGCCGCCGCCTCTAGGCTCTCATCGACGAGGCCGTGGCTGCCTCGCGCTCTCAACGCGCGGGCGGGTACGGCCTCGGGCTGTGTTCGAACGGGCACCCCAGACGCCGCGGCACCCGTCCTGCCCGCGACCCGCAGAGTTTGTCGCGCTGCGGGCCGCGCGTCCCCCTGTCGGTGACGCACGTGTGACACAATCGGAGGGTAACGCTCCGACACGTGAGGAGGCCATGATGGCGACCCAGGCGAGCTCAGACGCGCCCCGAGTACTGGTTGTTGACGACGAGGCGATGCTGGCGGACCTGCTGTCGCAGGCCTTGCGCCACGAGGGCTGGGAGACGGCAACGGCGAAGGACGGCCTGGACGCCCTGGCGAAGGCGACGAGCTTCCACCCGGACGTCGTGATCCTCGACGTGCAGATGCCGCGCATGGATGGTCTGGAGACGCTGGAGCGCCTGCGCGCTCGCGACCCGGAGCTGCCGGTCCTTTTCCTCACCGCCCGCGATGCGGTCGCGGATCGCGTGCAGGGATTGCGCGCGGGCGCGGATGACTACGTGACGAAGCCCTTCGACCTGGACGAAGTGGCGGCCCGCGTGGAGGGGCTGCTGCGCCGGGCGGGGCGCACCCAGCAGGCGGCGTCGACGGTGCTGCAGGTCGCCGATCTGACTCTCGATGTGGATTCTCACGATGTTCGCCGTGGCGGGGAAGAAATCACGTTAACGAACACTGAGTTCGAATTGCTCCGGTATCTCATGGAAAACGCTGGAATCGTACTGTCCAAGCAGAAGATTCTGGACGCCGTGTGGAGCTACGACTTCGGCGGCCAGGTCAACGTCGTTGAGCTGTACATCTCCTACCTGCGTAAGAAGATCGACGCGGATCGCCCGGCCCTCATTCGCACGGTGCGCGGCGCCGGTTACATCATGCGGGAGCCCCAGTGACGCGGCGTCGGTCCCTCGCCGGGCGCCTGTCGCGAGCGTTGGCCGTGTGCGTGGCTCTCGCGCTCATTGTCATGGTGGCCGCGTCCACCCTGGTGATGCGCTCCTGGATGCTCGGGAACATGGACTCCGAGCTGCATCGCCTTGCCCAGCGCGCGGGAGAGCATCTGGATGTTGATGATGCGCCGGACCCGAAGGTGGAGGGGGGCGACGCGGACGCGAGCGCTGACGGCGACGACGGCACACGAACGATGTCCCAGTCTGGCGGCCGTGGGCCACGTCCTGGCGGGCCGGTCATTCCCGATGGGCCCACGGGACCCGGCTTCGGCGGGCCTGGCATTTCCGAGGGCACACTCCAGTATGTGAGCGAGGATGGGGAGGCAGCCGGCGCGGTCATCTCCAACTTCTCGGTGAAGTACCTGGATGAGCGTGCGCTGGCGATCCTTTGCCAATGTGCCGACGGATGGCGCCCCGCACACCGTGCGCCTGAAGGGGCTGGGCACGTTCCGAGCGACCTCCCAGGTCGTCGATGGCAAGACTGTTCTCGTGGGCGTGCAGATGGACAGCGTCGACGACGTCATCTTCATGCTTGTTGCGGTTGAGGTGGGCCTGTCCCTCGTCGTCGCTATCGCGGCGGGTTTCGCTGGTCGCGCGTGGGTGCGCCGCGAGCTGCGTCCCCTCGGTGTGGTGCGCGCGGCGGCCGCGGATATCGCGAGCCGCGACCTGGCTGACAATGCCGAGGAGCTGACCCGCGTCGGCGAGGAGGCCACCTCCGGCCCCGTCGAGGTCGCGGACGTTGCGGGGGCCCTGAACTCGATGATCGACGCGGTCGAAAACGGTATGGAACGTCGCGCCCGCAGCGAGGCGAAGCTGCGCCAGTTCGTCGCCGACGCCTCGCACGAGTTGCGCACGCCGCTGGCCTCCGTGCAGGGCTACGCGCAGCTCGCGCGCCGCGACATTGACGAGGCCTCACGGACCCAGGCGCTCGAGCGCATCTCCTCGGAGGGGGCGCGGATGGCGTCCCTCGTGGAGGAGATGCTGACGCTGGCCCGCCTGGACGGAGATCGTGCTCTCAAACGGGAGAATGTCGACTTTATCCCGCTGATACTGGACGCTCTGTCAGATGCCCACGTGGTCGCTCCCGACCATGCGTGGGCGCTCGGCGAGGCAGTCGACGTGCAAGTCCTCGGCGACGAGGCTGCACTGCGCCAGATCCTCACGAACCTCCTCGCGAACGCTCGCGTGCACACGCCCGCTGGCACACGCGTGACCGTCTCGCTGACCCGCGTACCCCAGGGGGCGGAACCCGCGAAGGGCGCCCCGACCTCGTCGATGGTGACCCTGCGCGTCGCGGACGACGGTCCCGGCATCCCGGCCGAGATCCGCGACCGCGTCTTCGACCGTTTCGTGCGCGGCGACTCCTCGCGCACGCGCGACGGCCACGGCTCCTCGGGCTTGGGAATGTCGATCGTCGAGTCGCTTGCCCGCGCGATGGGCGGGTCCGTGCGGCTGGTCGACTCCGAGAAGGGGACCGTCATCGACGTGACATTGCCCGCCGCCTGAGCGCGCCTGCGCGGACGGCGGGTCCGTACGCTGATCAGGATCGTTGCAATTCCGGGCATAAAAGGTACGTGTGGCCTGGGTCGCCCTGGCGCGTCCCATGTCACCTGCGCCCACATGCCGGTCTTTCGAGGCGCGATGCCTGGCGGGCCGTAGGATTGTTGTGGTGGCGTGCGCCACCCGAAGGCGTGCGAATCGGCACGTACAGATAGAAATGAGGCTCTAGTGGCACTGATCGTGCAAAAGTACGGCGGTTCTTCCGTCGCTGATACCGAAGCCATGAAGCGCGTCGCCCGGCGCATCGTGGACACGCACAACGCGGGACACCGCGTCGTTGTCGTCGTATCGGCGATGGGTGACACGACCGACGACTTGCTCGACTCGGCCGCAGCCCTCACGGACGCCCCGCCCGAGCGCGAAATGGATATCCTCCTGTCGGCCGGCGAGCGCATCTCGATGGCCCTCCTCGCGATGGCTGTCAACGAACTCGGCGTCGAAGCCCGCGCCTACACCGGCGCGCAGGCCGGCATCAAAACGGACAGCCATTTCGGTGCCGCACAGATCGTCGGCATGGTCCCCGAGCGCGTCGCCCGCGCCATCAAGGACGGCCAGGTCGCCATTGTCGCCGGCTTCCAGGGCATCTCCAAGGACGACGACGTGACGACGCTGGGCCGCGGAGGTTCCGACACGACCGCCGTCGCCCTCGCCGCGGCCCTCCACGCCGACGTGTGCGAAATCTACACGGACGTCGACGGCCTCTTCTCCGCCGACCCGCGCATCGTCCCCAAGGCCCACCGCCTGCGCACCCTCACCCAGGAAGAAACCCTGGAAATGGCCGCGCACGGCGCCAAGATCCTCCACCTGCGCGCCGTCGAATTCGCGCGCCGCTACGAGGGTCCCCCTGCACGTGCGCTCCTCGTTCTCCGAAAAGAACGGCACCTGGATCTCCGACTCCCCGCAAACCCTGAACTCAAGGGCCTCGTGCCCGACGCAGCCCTGAAGTCTCCCGAGGAAAACGCCATGGAAAAAGCCCGTCATCTCCGGTATCGCTCACGACCGCTCCCAGGACAAGATCACCGTCACCGACGTGCCGAATAGCCCCGGCGTCGCCGCCCGCGTCTTCGCCGTCGTCGCCGAGGTCGGCGCCAACATCGACATGATCGTCCAGAACCTGCCGATCTCCGACCCCACGAAGGCCAACATCACCTTCACCCTGCCCGAAGGTGACGCGCAGAAGGCCCTCGACGCTCTCGAAGCCCACCGCGACGAGATCGGCTTCAACGAGCTGCGCTACAACCCCAACATCGGCAAGCTCAGCCTCGTCGGCGTCGGCATGCGCACCAACCCCGGCGTCTCCGCGCGCCTCTTCAGCGCCCTGTCCGACGCGGGCATCAACATCGACCTGATCTCCACCTCCGAGATCCGCATCTCCGTCGTCACCCGCCTCGACGACCTCGATCGCGCCGTCCAGGCCGTCCATACCGCCTTCGGCCTCGACGCCTCCGAAACCGAGGCAGTCGTCTACGGTGGCACCGGCCGCTGATCGTTCATCGACGAGGCCAGGGCCGGGTTCTGCTCATCCGCACCGTTCCGGCGCTCCCGAGAGTGCGCCCCGGCCTCGTCCCCATAGATTTCACCCAGCGTTCGCCCCGTCGTATGGGCGCGCGCACCAACACAAGGAGAACACCATGAGTGGATTCAATGTCGCCGTCGTCGGCGCCACCGGCCAGGTCGGCCGAGTCATGCGCACCCTGCTGGAGGAGCGGGGTTTCCCGGTCGAGACGATTCGATTCTTTTCGTCCGCGCGCTCCGCGGGCCAGACCCTGACCTTCAAGGGCCAGGACATCGTCGTCGAGGACGTCGCGACGGCCGACTACTCCGGCATCGACATTGCCGTGTTCTCCGCGGGCGCCACCGCCTCGCGCGAGTACGCCCCCAAGTTCGCGGCCGCCGGCGCGGTCGTCGTCGACAACTCCTCCGCGTGGCGCAAGGACCCCGAGGTTCCGCTCGTCGTGTCCGAGGTCAACCCCGACGACGTCGACAACCGCCCCAAGGGCATCATCGCGAACCCCAACTGCACCACCATGGCCGCGATGCCCGTCCTCAAGCCCCTCGTCGAGGCGGCCGGCGGCATCAAGCGCCTCTTCGTGTCCTCCTACCAGGCCGTCTCCGGCTCGGGCCGCGCCGGCGTCGCCGAGCTGACCAGCCAGATCGAGGCCGGCGTCAAGCAGGACCTCGCGGGCCTGGCCCTTGACGGCCGCGCCGTCACCTTGCCCGAGCCCGGCGTGTACGTCGCGCCCATCGCCTTCGACGTCGTGCCGCTCGCCGGCTCCATCGTCGACGACGGCTCCGAGGAAACCGACGAGGAGCAGAAGCTGCGCAACGAGTCGCGCCGCATCCTGCACACCCCGGACCTCGCCGTGTCCGGCACCTGTGTGCGCGTCCCCGTCTACACCGGCCACACCCTCACCATCCACGCCGAGTTCGCCGGCGACATCACGCCCGACCAGGCCCGCGCCCTGCTGGCCGAGGCCCCCGGCGTGCGCGTCGTCGACGTCCCGACCCCGCTCGAGGCCGCCGGCCGCGACGATGTCCTCGTCGGCCGTATCCGTCACGACCAGGCCGTCGAGGGCAACCGTGGCCTCGTCCTGGTCGTCTCCGGCGACAACCTGCGCAAGGGCGCTGCCCTGAACGCGGTCCAGGTCGCCGAGGTTGTGGCCCAGCGACTGAGCTGAGCGCTCGGCCTCTCGACTGCATCGAGTGCCCCCAGTTCTCGACTGTGTCGAGTGCCCCCAGTTCTCGACTGTGTCGAGTGCCCTCAGCTCTCGACTGTGTCGAGTGTGTGAACCAGTTGCGTGAACGCGCGGCGGCTCTCCGGGCTGCCGCGCGTTTGCGTGCTTGTGGCCCCGCTGGTGTTCCGGGCGCCGGAGGGCCCGGCCGCCCGCGAGGCTAGGCGGCCTCACTTCGTTCGGCGCCGCGCCTCGAAGCCCGCCCGTGCCCTCCGGACCCTCCGGCGCCCTCCACACCAGTGGGGCTGGGTCGCTGATCAGGTTCGGCGCGTCGTCTCGATGCCCGGCTAGGCCCCGTCTCCATCAACGCTGAGACCGCACCTAATTTCACACGTAATTCCCCTGTGACTATTTCAAACATTGAATTCAGATCGTTGTAATTGCAACGTTTCTGACTATGTTGAAACTTCGCTCAATCGAATGACGTGCGAGACTTTGGGGGAGCTGTCCCGGCCGGCCCAGCAATTTCACATGCAATTCCCTCGGATGTAGTGCATTGTTTGAAACCTGATCGTTGCAATTCTGCGGGTTATCGGGCCGTGTTGCGGAGGGCCGATGTGGAATTGCATGCGGAATGTTGGTGCGGATACGCCGCTCCATGATTCAGGTTGTTACTTGGGGGAATTGCACTAGATAGGGGGTATTGCGCTGCTTAGCTGCCAGTGTAATGCTGTGCTATCTGGTGCATCGGTTCTGCATCTAGTGCATCGCTTCGTCGCGATGAAACCGGTGACACCTTTGCGGGCGTTGGTGGGTGCTGGTTTGAAACCGGTGACACCTTTGCTCGGGGAGAATGTGGGTTTTTCGGGCGTTCTGGGCTCGCAGTGGTGATGGCGGTTTCATTGGTCATCTCGGGGAGGCGAGCAGTGGTGCCGTCGGTTTCATCGGCAAGCTGGGCGGCGGTAGCAGCGGTGGTTGCGGTTTCATGTGGCCAACGTGAACGTTGTCGTAAGTGGCTTGATGGCTTCAATCCAGCGAAGTTGTCATGCCGAGTGTCAGAGAAAATGCGCCATGCTCCGCTGTTTCAATAAGTCTGCGAGAAAAAGTTCGCCCTGCTCGGCTTGCGGCCGTCAAAAACGAGACAAAGTTCGCCCTGCATACGCTAAATAAGCGAAAAAGCGGCATTTCGAGCGAGCTGGGCGAGTTTTTTCACGGAACTGCTGCTGGAGGGGCCGTGCCGGGCGAGTTTCTTCGCGCTTACTGGCGCTCTGCTCAGGTGCGAGGTCCTTGCGGCACTCTCCACTCCGGCAGTGGTGGGGGCACCACACGAAGCCGTCCTACAGCCTGTCGCCGGCGTGCTGGACCCTCGTGTCGTGCATTTTCCCCGTTGCACAGTGTCGCATTCGATTGTGTGGGCGCGGGGTTCCTTCGTGTGCTGCTGGTGGCACCGGTCCCCGTTGTACGCGCGCATCCCGCACAGCTATAACAAAACCGCCCGGCGCGCGGCCGGGCGGGAGTGGAGCGGGCGACGGGAATCGAACCCGCCTCTGAAGCTTGGGAAGCTTCCATTCTACCGATGAACTACGCCCGCAATTCATCGTCCCGAAGGAATCGACCCGTCGATCATATCGTCACGCCGGATGGCCGCGCAACCGGCGGTGGTTGGGAATGTGTGGGAGTGTTGAGTGGAGGGGTGCAGTAACGAATCGTGATGGAGCTGGGCGGAGTACGTGGGTGGTGGCACAGCCAGGCATCCTGTCACCGCGCTACCGGCACGCGCTCCCACGCCCGATACACTGGGTTCGCCTGACTGATTGGAGTTCCTATGCCTCGTCCCGTGGTTGCGGCCGCGATTGTCGATTCGCTGAGTGAGCCCACGATGCTGCTCGCCTGCTCGCGTGCCTACCCGCAGGAGCTGCGCGGCCAGTTCGAGCTGCCCGGCGGCAAGGTCGAGGAAGGTGAGGATCCAACAGTTGCCCTCGCGCGCGAGATTGCCGAGGAGCTCGGTGCACGCCTGAGGATTGGCGAGCGCGTGTGTCCCGAGGATGGTCAGTGGTGGCCGATCCTGGGCGGGCGCGTCATGGGCGTGTGGCTCGCCGAGGTTGCATCGAACTCGCAAGAGCCGCGCGCAGGCGCGTCGCACCTTGAGGCCAAGTGGGTGCCCCTCGCGGACCTCGCCGCGCTTCCGTGGATTGCCGCTGACCTGCCGATTGTCGAGGCCGTGGTCGCCAGCTGCACTCGCTGACGCCTGAACACTGCCCCATTTGACGACACATAGGGGCAGAGTGTCAGAATAGGCGTATGCCGAAGATTATTGGCGAGTCCCTCGCCTCTCACCGCGAGCTGACTCGCACGCGCCTGTTTGAGGCGCTCGGGTCGTTGATGGCCGAGCAGGCCTTCGAGTCGATCACCATGAGTCAGATCGCTGAGCGTGCGGGCGTTGGTCGCACGGCCGTCTATAACCATTTCGCGGACAAGGAAGTGCTCCTGCTGGCCTACATGCGGCAGGTGACCGAAGAGTTCACGCGGGTGCTGACGGAACGTCTCGAGTCTGAGCCGGATCCGCTCATGCGTCTGCGCCTCTACATCCGCGCGCACCTGCAGATGATTAGCCGCTACCACGTCAAGGCCGGGACGGGCCTGCGTCGTCAGATGTCGGGCCAGGGCGCCTCGCATCTGCATGATCACGCGGGGATCGTCGGAGAGCTCCTCATTGGGATCCTCGACGAGGCCATGGAGCGCGGGCTGATCGTCGAGCAGAACACGCTGGGCGCGGTGCACCTGATTCATGCGACGCTGCAGGGGCAGCGCCTGCCTCAGGATCCGGCGCATCGTGAGTCTGCACTATTGTTGGTTGAGACCTACATCTTGCGAGGCCTGGGCGCTTCAGAGGAGAATGTGCATCAGGTCACCGCTTCCTCTCTCGCTTTGGGGGAATAGAGGACGCGTCGCGCCCGTTGAATCGTATAGTTCACTCAGGGGCTTTTGCCCCGACCAACAGACCGGTGACAGTGCCGGCGATAACAGGAGAAACATGGCTACCGTTACCCTCACGCAGGAGAACTTCGAGCAGACCGTTTCCGCCGGCGGTATCGTCCTGGTGGATTTCTGGGCGACTTGGTGCGGCCCGTGCCGTCAGTTCGGCCCCATCTTCGAAGAGGCCTCCGAGAAGTACCCGGACATCGTGTTCGGCAAGGTCGATACGGATGATCAGCAGCAGATGGCGATGGCCGCTCAGATCACCTCGATCCCGACCCTGATGGTCTTCCGCGACGGCATCGTCGTGTTCCGTCAGTCTGGCGCTCTGCCGCTGTCCGCGCTCGAGGACCTGATTTCTCAGGTGCAGAACCTCGACATGGATGAGGTCCGCAAGCAGATCGCCGAGATTGAGGCTGAAGAATCTGCCGAGTGATGAGCTCATGAAAAGGCCCCGAGGCGCGTTGCCTCGGGGCCTTTTCGTTTGCGGTAGCGGTTCATTCGCTTGGGAGCCGCGCCGGTCGGCGGGTGATCAGTTCGTAGTCGGCGTGGTCTCCCACCATGAACGAGTAGTCGCCGACGATCTCAAATCCGTGGCGCGCGTAGAAGCGTTGTGCCCCGTAGTTGTCGCTCCACACGCCGATCCACAGGGTGCGCGGACCATCGCGTTCGAGCCACTCGAGCGCTGTGGTGAGCAGAGCCGTCCCGCGGCCTCCGCCCTGGTGCCCCTGCAGGATGTAGAGGCGCTGAATTTCCCCGTCACCGGGCGCGACCTCGGGGTGGGGTAGGTGCGCGGGGCATGCGGTCACGTAGCCGATCGGGGCTTGGGTCGCCGACGAGGCCGGGGCCTCGTCGCTCGGATCCTCGAAGAGGAGCCATGTCGCCCGGTGTGGGTCCTCGAGTTCGGCGCGCAGGACGGTGGGGGAGTAGGCCTCGTCGAGAAAGGCTGCCAGGTCGGCGGGTGCGTAGAGGTGGCCGAAGGTCTGCGTGAAGCAGGTGCGCGAGAGCGTGGAGAGTGCCTCGGCGTCTGCGGGGGTGGCGCGGCGGATCATGGCTGCCTTTCGTCGGTTCATCACCCATCGTAGGGGCGAGGGTGTGGGACGCCCAGCCGGCGGGACGGTCCCTGAGAAAACCCTGAAAAGACGGGGGTAGCGTTGCTGCGTGAATGAGGCGCACCTTACAATTGGGCAACGCCGTTCATCGAAGGAGACGCACGTGGCACACAAGACCCGCACCGCCCAGGTGCTCGATATTGTCAAGGTCCTCGCCTGGGTAGTCATCGCGGTGGCCTTGGTGAAGTTCGCCTTCTTCCCCGCCGTTCAAGAGGATGAGGGCAGCGACGGGATGGACCCGGGCGGTAACTTCGGGCAGATGACGATCGAGGTGGGCCGCGCGGACATCACGAACACGGTGAGCGTGACGGGGACGATCCAGGCCGACGAGCCGGTCGTGGCCCGCGCGACCCTGGACGGCAACGTCGTGCGCACATTCGTCAACGACGGCGACAAGATTGCCAAGGGCGACGCCATCGTCCAGATCCGCAAGGAGTTCCCCGGCGAGACCCGCCAGGTCACCGATGAGGAAGGCAACGTGAGCGTCGAGACCTCCGAGCCGACCTACAAGTACGAAACCGTCGTGTCCCCCGGCGATGGCACGGTCTCGACGGGCGTGCTGGTCGGCCAACAGTTCGCTATTGGCGACACGGTTGCGACCGTCGCCCCCGCGACCTTCTCCGCGGTCGCCTCCCTCAGCGCGGACCAGATGTACCGCCTGCAGGACGCACCGTCGACCGCGACCGTCACCATTAAGAACGGGCCTGCTCCCTTCGAGTGCACGGGCGTCAAGCTGGTGAGCCCGACCGGCAAGGCCCAGGACCCGAAGTCGAACGCCGCGTCCGATAACGGCGCCTCGTCCTCGACGGACCTGAAGGCCCGCTGCGCGATCCCCTCCGACCAGACGGTGTTCGCGGGCCTGCAAGTCACCCTCGAAATGACGGCCGGATCGGCGACGGGAGTCCTCGCGGTTCCGATCTCCGCGGTCGAGGGCCGCTACCAGTCCGGCTCCGTCTACCTGCCGACCTCCGACCCGACGAAGCCCGAGAAGCGCGCCGTCACTCTGGGCATCACGGATGGCAAGATGGTCGAGGTCAAGGAGGGCCTCACGGAGGGCGAGGAGATCCTCGAGTTCACCCCGACCTCGAACAAGGACAATCAGGACGGCCAGACCGGCCCCTACGGTGGCATGGACTCCGGGATGGGTCTCGGCTCGGGCGACTCGGCGGGCACGCAATGAGTCTCGTGTGCCTGCGGGATGTCACCCGCACGGTGACCCTGCCCGATGGGGAGGATCTGCACATTCTACGCGGCGTCAACCTGGACGTTGCGCAGGGTGAGCACGTCTCCATCGTCGGTCGCTCGGGAACCGGCAAGTCCACGATGCTCAACATCATCGGCCTGTTGGATGCCCCGACCTCGGGTACCTACGAGCTGGATGGAGTGGACACGACGCGCCTGGGCGAGGGGCGTCGCGCTCGGATGCGCGGGGAAGATTTCGGCTTCGTGTTCCAGCAGTTCAACATCTTTTCGGCGCGCACGGCCGCCGAAAACGTCGAGGTTCCCCTCCTGTACGCACCCGGCCCGCAGCTGCTGCGTCGGCGCTCGATCGCCGTCGACATGCTCGAGCGCGTGGGCCTGGGCGAGCGCGCAGACTCCTACCCGGGAGAGATGAGTGGCGGCGAGCAGCAGCGCATCGCGATCGCGCGCGCCCTCGTGCGCCGCCCGCGCGTCATCCTCGCCGACGAGCCGACGGGTGCCCTCGACCCGGACACGGGCGGCGTCGTCATGGCCCTCCTCGAGGAGGTCGCCCGCGAGTCCAACGCCGCCCTCATCGTCATCACGCACGACATGGCCGTGGCCGCGCGGGCGCAGCGCGCCTACGAGCTCTACGACGGCACGCTGCACGAGGTCGAGGATCCGTCCGCTCTCACGCACCGTGCGGAAGCCGGGCACGCCAGCGACGAGGCCGGGGCCGGGCAGGAGGGTGAGCAGTGAACGCCGTTAGTCAGATCCTGGGCGCGCTCATCGAGGCCTGGGGCGAGGTCAAAGTCCAGAAGGCGCGCGTCGTCCTGTCCCTCGTGGGCGTGGTCGCGGCCGTCGCCGCCATGACGATCGTCATCGCGCTCGGCGACCTGCTCCTGCAGTCCTCGCGCGAATTGGCGGAACTGTACGAGGGACGATCCGTCACCCTGCGCCTGACCCCCGAAAGCTCCTCGAACGCCTCGGAAGGACCGGCGACCGGCGGGCCCTACCAGGACGCCTCCGATCCTGCTTCGGCCACCGGCGCACAGACGGCGAAGCGCCCCGACGAGAAGGACACGCTCGGCGAGGCCATGGCCACCCTGGCAGAGCGCACGGACATTCACTACTGGTCGCGCTTTTCCAGCGGGGGCGGCGAGATCGTTGAAACCCGCCAGGCCAGGGCCAGCGGGCAATTCCGCGGCTACCCCTTGACGAAGATTGGCGACATGATCGACGGCGTCGCGTTCCAGGGCGTGGACCCCTCTTACGCGGTCATCTACCGCACCCGCATGCTCGCGGGACGCTGGGTCGAGAGCAGTGATGCCGACCAGCGCCTGATTCCCGTCGTCATCTCGCAGTCCCTCTGGGATCAGCTGGGGCGTGCCCCCATCGATCAGGTGCCGATCGTTCTGCACACGAGCGACGGCGTCGCGATGCGCGTCGTCGGCGTCACCAAGTCGAAGAGCTCCTACGACATGCCGACCGTGTTCGCGCACTACGACGTGGCGCGCGTGTCCTTCCCACAGATGACCTCCCAGGCCATGATCGCGTGGGTGGGCACCGAGAACGCCGACCAGGCCCGTGAGAACCTGCCGCGTGCACTGGCCTCCATCCTCGGTGAGGGCTGGCGGGTGTCCGTCTCGGGTGGCGAGCACGAGGATATTGGCGAGGAGCAGCTCGGCACCATCTCGAACGTCATCATGGTCATCGGCGGCATCATCGTGTTCCTGGGTGCCCTGGGCCTGCTCAACGTCGCGATCGTGACCGTGCGCCAGCGCGTGCGCGAGATTGGCATCCGCCGAGCCGTCGGCGCCTCCGCGCGCGCGTCTTCTTCGCGGTCTTCATGGAGTCGGTCGTCGCGACCTTCGTTGCCGGCGTCATCGGCGTGGGTATCGCGGTCGTCGTCGTCCGATTCCTGCCCCTGGAGGCGCTCAACATCACCCTGAGCGACACCCCGGCCTTCCCCGCCGGCGCCGCCATCGCCGGCGTCGCCATCTCCACGAGCATCGGCGCCCTCTGCGGCATCGTCCCGGCGCTCGCGGCCGTGCGCATCAAGCCGATCGACGCGATCCGCTACTGATTCACTGACGAGGCCGTGGGCGCGTCCCGGGTCCGCGCGCGGCGGGCGCGGGCTGCCCCGGCCTCGTGCTATGAGTGTTAGCGGGGGAGCGTGACGCGCTTGGTGTGCTCGTTGTAGACGATCATGCCTTCCTTCAGGAGTGCCCGGTAGACGCGGGTGGGCTGGTAGCGGTCGCCCCCATCGATGCGGGCGGCGTCGAGGACCTTGCGTTTGGTGAGGCCGTCGGTGCCCTCGAAGTGGGCGGTGCGCAGTGCCTTCATGATGCGTCCGCGCGCCTGGCGGTCGGTGCCCGCGTAGGGCTGGGGCGTGGGACGCTTCTCGTCCTTGGGGAATCCGGCGGCGGCCCACGCGCAGTTGTCGTGGATCGTGCACTCGTCGCAGGAAGGGTTGAGCTGCGTGCAGACCAGGGCCCCGAATTCCATGAGAGACAAACTGACCTCGGCCGCGTGGTGCCCGTCTTTGGGCAACATTGCGTCGGCCCGCATCGTTTCCGCTTTCGAGGGGGTGGTGTGGGGAGGAAACTCCCGGCCGTCCAGAAATCTGACCAGCACGCGACGCACGTTCGTGTCTAGGACCGGCACGCGGATTCCGTGGCGGAACGCGAGCAGCGCGGATGCGGTGTAGCTACCGACGCCCGGCAGGAGCGTCAGCTCTTTGAGGGAGAGAGGGACCTCTCCGTCGTGCTTCTCGACGATCGCGGCCGCGCAGGCCTTGACACGCAGGGCGCGGGAAGGGTATCCGAGGTTTGCCCAGGCAACGATGATGTCGGCGGAGGAAGCGGCCGCCACGTCCGCCGGCGTGGGCCAGCGTTCCATCCATTCGAGCCAGATCGGCTGGACGCGCGCGATGGGCGTCTGCTGGCTCATGATCTCAAAGACGAGGGTCCCCCAGTCAGAGACGTCGGCTGCGCGCATTGGTAGGTCGCGCTTGTGCGTCGCGAACCAATGGGGCAGGTCGCAGTGGAGTGCTCGTGTGGCCTCCGCCGATGGATTGATGAACACTCAGTCAGTCTATGGAACAAAACTTCATCGTGATGAACGAAAGGAACTATGCTGTGATCTGCTCCATAATAACGGATGGGTATTGTACAAAATCAGAAGGTTCCGCTAATCTTACCGTGTTTTCAAGAATGCCCTTATGGGCTCCCATCAACACATAGGAGGCACTATGTCCGCTCCTCAGCAGCCCGTCTTCAATCAGCCTGCGCAGGGCAAGTCCCGTATCGTCGCCGGCCTGCTCAACCTGTTCCTCGGCAGCCTCGGCGCCGGTGAGTTCTTCCTCGGCTACACCCAGTACGGCATCTACAAGCTCGTCATCTCATCGCGTTCGTCGTGCTGGGCTTCCTGGATCTCGGCTTCATCTCGACCCATCATCGGCCCTGCTCAACTACGTGTGGTGGCTCGCTCTGCTCGCCATGGCCGTCCTGACCTTCCCTGGGCAAGTGGATCTACGAGAAGGACGCCAGCGGCGTTCCCACCGTCTGAGTTGTGCTCATGCGCGCATGGGTGCGCGTGAGTAACCTCGACGCGGGGCTCGGCATCACGCCGGGCCCCCGCCTTTTTCTCGACCGGGTGGTGCTCCGGGATTGATCAGGGGGTATCAGGGGATGGACTGGGTATCGCCGAGTGCCGACCGCACGCTACCCTGTACCGGTACGGCCATTCTCGGCCCCCATGTCTATCGAAAGGCTTTCCCATGACGACGCCCGATCCGCAGGCCACCCCTTCCAGCCCTGAGGACGCCGCTGAGGCTCCGCCTTCCCCAGGCCCTCGACCCCCGGCTACGACGAGGCTACGGCGACCCCCGGCGCGACGACCCTACGGCACCGCGCACGACGCCCAGCAGGGCTACGGCGTTCCCGGCCCCTGATGCGAACCAGCAGGCGGCTTACGCGGCCGGCCAGCAGGCTACGGCCAGCCGCCTACGACCAGCCCGCCTACGGCCAGCCCGCCTACGGTCAGCCCGCCTACGGTCAGCCCCTTCGCCGCTGGTGCTCCCAAGCAGTGGATCGTCGCGCTGCTCCTGGCGTTCTTCCTGGCGCCCTCGGGTATCCACAACTTCTACCTGGGTTACACCACCAAGGGCATCATTCAGCTGATTCTGACGATCACCGTCATCGGTGCGCCTGTCGCCGCCATCTGGGCGTTCATTGAGTTCATCATGATCATCGCGTTTCGCGGGCTCGTACGGCATACGACGCTCAGGGCCAGCCCCTGCAGTGATCCCCTGAGGCTGTTGTCGCGGCGCTGAGTATGCGACAATCGAGTCATGCTGCTCAGTGACCGCGACATCAAGGCCTCCTGGACTCTGGACGTATCCAGCTCGACCCGCTGGACCGGGACCTGGTCCAGCCGGCCAGCATCGACGTGCGCCTCGATCGCCTGTTCCGACTCTTCGATAACCACCGCTACCCGGTGATCGACCCCGGCGGCGGACCAGTCGGACCTCACCCACCAGGTGGACGTGGGCCCCTGATCAGCCCTTCGTGCTGCACCCCGGCGAGTTTCGTCCTGGGCGCCACCTACGAGCTGGTGACCCTCGGCAACGACATCGCCGCGCGCCTCGAGGGCAAGTCCTCCCTGGGCCGCCTCGGCCTGCTCACCCACTCGACGGCGGGCTTCATTGACCCCGGCTTCTCCGGGCCACGTGACCCTGGAGCTGTCGAACACGGCGACGATGCCGATCCTGCTCTACCCCGGCATGAAGATCGGGCAGCTATGCTTCTTCGACCTGTCCTCCCCGGCCGAGCACCCCTACGGTTCGCAGGGCTCGGGCTCTCATTACCAGGGCCAGCGCGGGCCCGACGCCCTCGCGCACCCACGAGCGCTTTCACGCGCACCCGCATCGAACGGTGATACCCGATGTCGGCCTTCCTCCTCCGCCGCCCTCCCGGCTTGAACGCATGCGCGCCGAGCGCGCCGAGCGTGCGGCCCGCGAGGCGAGCTATCCGCCCGCACCGGATCCCGCCGACCCTGCCGGAGCCGCCCCGCTCCCGAGCCGGCTGACCTGCAGGCACCGCCCCGCCGGAGCCGCCCGAGCCGACGCCCGTCCTGGGGTGTCCCTCAGGTGCAGATCGCGCCGCAGCGAAGCGCCGGTCACGAGGTTGAGGCCGGCATCCCCGGTGGCTCCCAGCCAGACGCGCACGGGCGTCATCCAGGGCGTCGCTCTGCCCGGGCATGACCCCGCGCGAGCAGGTCACCAACAGGGACGAGGCCCCCAGGCCTCGCCGGTGAGGCGTTCCTCAAGGAGCGCATGGCCTCGGCCCCTCATTCTTTCGCGGACCCGACGCCGATGAGCGCGACGGACAACCCGCTCACCCAGACGAACGTCGGCCTGACGACGATGACTCGGCGGACGCTGCCTTCCAGATCGCGGCCGACGGCGAGGTCACGAGCGCAGAGGCCGCCATCCCGATCGCCGCCGCCATCGAGGTGAGCGAGACCCGCCGGCGTCATCGACCTGGACGTCGCGCGCGAGCATCACCTGTTCCTCGTCTCCGACGCGGTCGATCCCGCCGAGCTTGAGGCCCTCGCGATTTCCCGTGTGGGACGAGGCCGGATGGATCGCCCCGCCGCCTGCGCCTCTCTTCCGACGCCGAGCTGGAGGGCCCGTGGACGCTCGACCAGCCGACGCGCGCGGCGCTGGGCACCCCGGCCTCGCTCGTCGAACGCGTGGGATCCTGCGCTGCCCGCAGGCACCCACCCGCCAGCAAAAACAACGGCGTCATGGGCGAGTGGGACAAGGCGTTCCCCGGACGGCCCTGCCCACGGGCCTGGAGTACCGCGTGCTCGAGGCGCTGCGCCGCATGGCCCGACGCCTCGCGGGTGGCCTGCGCATCGCGGGCAGCGGCTACGTCATGGTCCCCGACGCCGACTCGGCCGTGAACCTGACGGTGTACTCGCCGCGCTGGATTAACCCTCGAGGACCTGCTCTCCGCGATGCGTGAGCGCGCCGGATTCGAGCAGATGAAGGACGCGCGCGACATCACGCCCGAGGCCCCCAAGCCCCGCACCGCTCACCCCCGCGCAGATCGCGCAGATCGAGAAAGCTGAAGGCCGAGCTGGGTCCGGTGCGCAAGGACATCGCCTCCAAGATCGCTAAGGCCCGCGAGGAGCACGAGACGCAGCGCGACAAGCCGCAGGTCGTCGACGGCTACGCCCTCATGAGTCCGATCGGCCACCGCTCGGACATGATGATCGAGGTCCACGCCGTGCCCACGCCGCCGCGCGTGCTGCGCTGGGAGCCGTGACGGCCGGAGCCATCATCGAATACCAGGTCCGCTGGCTGCCCACCTCCGCGCCGACGCCCAGGCGCGGGCGCGATGAGCCGCACCGCGCGCCTGGAGCGCCTGCGCTCGACCCAGGACGTGGAGAAGGCCGCAGGAATGATCGCGACCCTCGTGGGCGGCAACGTCATCGACGAGGATGGCTTCCTCGTCGGCCTCGAGGAAATCTCCCCTGACGAGGGGGAATAGGCCACCCGTAGACGGAGCGCACGTCACCCGCTAGTGTGGCTGTGTTTTCATATCCATACGAAGGAAAGGGCATACCATGAAGCTCTCTGCACGCAACCAGCTCCCCGGCACCGTCGTTGAGGTCTCTCAGGGCGCCGTGAACGGCATCGTCAAGATCGAGGTCGCCCCCGGCCTGGTCATCTCCTCGTCGATCACGAACGCCGCCATCGAGGAGCTCGGCCTGACCGTCGGCTCCCAGGCCATCGCCGTTATCAAGGCCTCCAACGTCATCGTTGGTGTCGAGGACTGATCCTTTCAAAGTCAGCAGTGCGGCCCCGCAGGCTTTTCTGCGGGCCGCACTGCGTCTGGGGAGCCTGCGTGATTACTGTCCGCGCTTGACGGCCTCCAGCAGCATGACGGCCACGTCCCGCACCTCGGGAGCTTCGGCCGGACGAGGCCGTGGCGGCCTCGTCGGTCGCGGTGCCCCTGGTCGGCGCTCGGAGGAGACGAAGCCGGCGGACGCCCGAGGCCGAGCCGAGCATCTGGGAACAGAACGGGCAGGCCGTCGCGACGACGTCCGCGCCCGTGGCCGCGGCCTCGACGATGCGTGCATCCGCGATACGGGTCCCGCGCGTCTCTCGAACCAGGCGTGCGCGCCGCCCGCGCCGCAGCACATCGCGCGGTCGCGGTTGCGCGGCATCTCGACGAGCTCCACGTTCGGCAGTGAGCCCACGAGCTCGCGCGGCGGCTCGTACACGCGGTTGTGGCGGCCCAGGAAGCACGCGTCGTGGTAGGTGACCTTCAGGGGTGCGCCGACTGAGGGAGCGTTGCCCGCGGGCTGCGCCCCGGCCTCGTCCGTGGTGTCCGCGCCCGTGGGGGCAGTGGAGGCAGCGGGGGGCCACCGGGAGTGAGCAGGCCGTCGCGCACCAGGCGGTTGAGGAGCTGCGTGGTGGACGACGTCGAAGGAGCCGCCCAGCTCCGGGTACTCGCCGGCGATCGTGTTGAAGCAGTGCGCGCAGGAGACGACGATCTTCTGGGGCTTGGCTTCCTTGAGCGTGTCGATTGCCTGGGCGGCCAGCATCTGGAAGAGCGCCTCGTTGCCGGCGCGGCGGGCCGGGTCGCCCGTGCAGGACTCGCCCGAGCCGAGGACCGCGAAGGACACGCCCGCCGTGTGCAGCAGCTCGGCGACGGCGGCGCTGGTCTTCTTCGCCGTGTCGTCGTAGGCGCCCGCGCAACCCACCCAGAACAGGTAGTCAACCTCGGAGGCGTCCTCGATGTCCTCGCCGACGACGGGGATGTCGAAGTCCAGCTTCTTCGCCCACTCCATGCGCTTGCGGGCGGGCTGGTTGTAGGGGTTCGCCTTGGATTCCATGCCGCGGAACGCGCGGCCCAGCTCGCGGGGGAACGCGCCCTCCATGAGGACCTGGTGGCGGCGCAGGTCGAGAATGTGGTCGATGTGCTCGATGTCGACGGGGCACTGCTCGACGCATGCGCCGCAGTTCGTGCAATCCCACAGGACCTCTTCGAGACGACCCCGGGGACCAGGGGAGCGGTGACCGCGGAGACGCCCTCGGGGCCGGTCGCGCCCGACAGGGACAGGGCGGAGACCAGGTCGAAGGAGTGCGGCGAGGCCGGCACGCCCTTGTCGAGGAGGACCCTCGCCGTCGCCCAACTTCTGGTGGCCCTCCTCCTGCTCGACGATCTGCACGTTGGAGGCGGACTCCATGTGGTCGCGCAGGCCCATGATGAGCAGCTTTGGGGAGAGGGGCTTTCGGGTGTTCCACGCGGGCACAGCTCCTGGCAGCGGCCGCACTCGGTGCACGAGTACAGGTCCAGGCGGGCCTTCCACGAGAAGTCGTCGATCGTGCCCACGCCGAGGACGGTGTCCTCGGGGACGTCGTCGAAGTCGTCCTCGCTGGTCACGGGCTTGCCGTCGATGAGCATGTGGTCGGCCGGTCCCAGGGACTTCGTGCCGTCAGCGTTGCGGGCGCGTGTACAGGTTGAGGATCGCGACGAAGCGGTGCCAGGCGACGCCCATGCCGGTCTGGATGCCGACGACCGTCAGCCAGGTCATGGAGGTGAGGACCTTGAGGGCGCTGACCAGCACGATCGCGTTCGCCAGCGAGGCGGCTGAGGAGGAGGCGGCGGCCGCGAAGAGCGCGCCGAGCCAGGCGGTGAGCGGGAAGTGCAGGGCGGTCGCGTGGGCCCTCGAGGCCCGGGCGTCACGCTGAAGAGCGCGTATTCGAGGCCGCGCAGGGCCACGACGCACGCGCACACGATGAGGATGACCCACTCGACGAAGAGACGCCTGCCAGCGGGTCGGTTCTCAGGAAGCGGGAGGCCAGGCCGCGCGGGGAGGAGTCGCGCGGGTGGGGCTTGGTCAGGACGAGGGCGGGTGCCTTCCGGGTGGCTGCGGCAGCAGCGGCGTCGGGATCGTCGTTGAGAGGGCCGCCTCGCAGCGGTGCTGTGCCCGGCGCGCTGGCGCACGATCATGAGGACAACGATGCCGGCCAGGCCGCCCCACGCGAAGACCTCGGTGAGCCACTCCCACGGCGCAAAGTGGCCGAGGAGGGGCAGCGTGAAGGTCTGGACGCGCAGCTGGGCGTAGCCCGTGACCAGGGTGAAGAAGAGGATCGGGAAGGAGACCATGACCAGCCAGTGGGCGGCCTTGATCCAGGGGCGCCCCTTGAACTCGCGGTGGGTGAGGGCTGCGAGACGACGCCCCACGCTCGCCTGCCGACGGGGTCAGGCGCCCCGGGTCGGGCGTGCCCGCCGAGACCGTGCGCCACATGTGGGTTAGGCCTCGCGCGAACGACAGGACGGCCAGGGCGCTCACCAGCAGGGCGAGTCCCCACATGATGGCGCTCAGCGTCGGATTGGCCACGTTTCCTCCTCAAGATTGCTGCACTCCATTGTGTCACCTCGGCCACGAGGCGACCGAATTCCCAGGCAAAGCGTGCGCAATTACGCGCTGCGCGGCGGGGCTGGCTGAGCTTGAATGTGCCCACCACAACGTGGATATATGCCACGAGGAGGCAAAAAGTGTGGGAGAGTGAGAGCGTGCTTCCCGTCTCGCAGCCAGACATGACACTGTCCGACCAGGAACTCTTCGGAGACGATCACCCGCACGATCACTGCGGCGTCTTCGGAGTATGGGCCCCGGGCGAGGATGTTTCCCGCCTGACCCTACTTCTCCCTCACGCCCTGCAACACCGCGGCCAACAGAGCGCCGGTATTGCGACGTCGAATGGCAAAGCAGATCCTCGTGCATAAGGATCAGGGCCTCGTGTCGCAGGTGTTCTCCGAGCAGTCCCTCCAGGGCCTGCGCGGCCACATCGCGTTGGGTCACGTCTGCTACGCGACGACCGGCGCGGACGTGTGGCGCAACGCCCAGCCGACGCTGACCCCACCCCCACGGGCACGCTCGCCCTGGCCCACAACGGCAACCTCACCAACACGGTCGAGCTGCGCGAGCTGGCTGTCGAGATCGCCGACGAGGGCGAGGACTTCGAACGCGGTGCCTCCACCGACACTTCCTCGTGACCGCGCTGCTGGGCATGGCCGACCGCATCCCCGGACCGACACCCTTCATCGCGTCTCCGTCCGTGACGCCCGGGCACATGGGTGCGGGACGAGGCCGCCCCGGCCTCGTCGGCTGCTGATGACCTGAGCCCTCGCGCCCCTCGTCGGCGCCCGCCCCTGAAGGTCCTGCCGCGCATCAAGGGCGCGTTCTCCCTGGTCTTCATGGACGAGCACACGCTGTACGCAGCGCGCGACCCGCACGGCTACCGCCCGCTCGTGCTCGGCCGCCTGGCCTCCGGCTGGGTCGTCGCCTCGAGACCGCGGCCCTCGACCTGTGCGGCGCGACCTTCGTGCGCGAGGTCGAACCCGGCGAGCTCATCTCCATCGACGCGTCGGGCGTGCACTCGCGCCGCTTCGCCGTGCGCCGCTCCAACACCCTGCGTCTTCGAGTACGTGTACTTGGCCCGCCCCGACACGACGATCGGCGGGCGCAGGATCGTGGCCGCGCGCCACGAGATGGGCGCTGCCCTGGCGCGCGAGAACCCCATCGACGCGGACCTGGTGATCCCCACGCCCGACTCGGGCACGCCCTGCCGCGATCGGCTACGCGCAGGAGTCCGGGATCCCCTTCGCCCAGGGCCTCGTGAAGAACGCGTACGTGGGCCGCACCTTCATCCAGCCCACGCAGTCCCTACGCCAGCTGGGCATTCGCCTCAGCTCAACCCGCTGCGCGAGGTCATCGAAGGCAAGCGCCTGGTCGTCATCGACGACTCGATCGTTCGCGGTAACACGCAGCGCGCGCTCGTCAAGATGCTGCGCGAGGCCGGGAGCCGCCGAGGTGCACATCCGCATCTCGTCCCCGCCGGTGCTGTGGCCCTGCTTCTTCGGTATCGATTTCCGACGCGCGCCGAGTCTCATCGCCTCGTCCATGAGCGTCGAACAGGTGCGCGAATCCATCGGCGCCGACTCCCTGGCCTACCTGTCGATCGACGGGATGGTCGCGGCCACCGGACAGGGCACGTCCCCTGTGCATCGGCTGCTTCACGGGCGAATACCCCTGAGACGATCCCCGCCGGGACGCCCGTGCCCGGAACCCCGACGCTACCCCCGCTAACCTCCACGCCCGCGACGCACCCCTGCGCCGCGGGCGTCGCTTACAACCCGATCACCCAGACACGGCCTCGTCGAGCGCCACCCGCGAAAGGCACCACCCATGACCGACACCCCCTGACTACGCGACCGCTGGCGTCGACACCGCTGCGGGCGACCGCGCCGTCGAACTGATGAAGAGCGCGGTGGCCGCCACCCACGACTCCACCGTCCTGGGCGCGACCGGCGGATTCGCCGGCATGGTCGACGCGTCGGCCCTGCTGGGCATGGAGAAGCCGCTGCTCGCCACCTCCACGGACGGCGTGGGCACGAAGATCGCGATCGCGCAGGCCATGGACGTGCACGACACGATCGGCCAGGACCTGGTGGGCATGGTCGTCGACGACATCGTCGTGATCGGCGCGCGCCCCGTCCCTCGCGACCGACTCACATCGCCTGCGGGCACGTGGTCCCCGAGCGCATCGCCGCGATCGTCACAGGCATCGCGCGTGCCTGCGAGGCCACGGGCACGCCCCTCATTGGCGGCGAGACCGCCGAGCACCCCGGCGTCATGGTTCTCGACGATCTACGACATCGCGGGCGCGGCGACCGGCGTCGTGACGCCTCCAAGCTGCTGTACCCCGAGCGCGTGATGGACGGTGACGTCGTCATCGCCATGGCATCCTCGGGCCTGCACTCCAACGGCTACTCGCTCGTGCGCTCCGTCGTCTCCCCGCGTCGGTGCCTCGCTGGAGTCCCACGTGGCCGAGTTCGGCCGCACCCTCGGCGAGGAGCCCTCGGTCCCACCCGCCTGTACACGCGCTTGTGCTCGACCTGGTCGAGCGCTTCGGCGTCGAGGGATTCACGCCCACCGCACGTGACCGGCGGCGGCCTGGCCGCGAACCCTGTCGCGCGTCCCTGCCCTGTCGGCGCGGTCGCGACCGTCGACCGCTCCACGTGGACCGTGCCCGCCGTGTTCGACTCGAGAGCTGCGGCGGCGACGTCACCTGGGTCGGCATGGAAGACTCCCTGAACCTGGGCGTCGGCATGGTCGCCGTCGTGTCGGCCTCCGTGGCCTCCGAGGTCCTGTCCGCGATCAACGAGGCCGGGGTGGCTGCGTGGGTCCTGTACCCGTCACGTCGGTCGGCGCCGACGGAACCGTGGCCGGCTTCGGGTCGGCTGCTGGCTTTCGGTGCGGACCTCCGGCGTGCGCCTCATCTCCGGCACGAAGGGCGTGCAGGCGGGTGCCGTGCTGCTGCACGGCGAGTACCGCGTGGGCTGAGCGGGCACGCCAAAGCGGCGGACCGGTGCTCGGTCCGCCGTGTGGCTGAGCCGTTACTTAGTGGAGGATCCACCCGTCCAGAAGGACTCATCGAGCTGCTTCGGATCGATGTCGTCTTCTTCCGCGGGCATCCCGGCGAAGTCGGCGTATTTCGAGTAGAGGTCGTCGTCGATTGCATCGTCCTCTCGGGCTCGTCTGCCGGCACGTGCCAGGTACGAGTCCTCATCCGCCAGCTCGCGCTGAAGTGCGTTTAGGTCGGTGTCGGGGCTGAAATACTTCAGCTTCCGAGCGACTTTCATCTGCTTAGCCTTTTGACGGCCGCGCCCCATGGCGTCGACCCCTCCGCGTCGTTCGGGTCCGCGTGAAGCGGTTCCCTGGTGTTCAAAATGTTTCGTGGGACCATCATAGCTACGACGGGCCTTGACCCTCACCTTGATTGGGTTTTTTAGCGCTCAGCGGATCGGGTGAAGGGCGCGTATGCCCACGAAAATGGGGAAAAGGAACTGGCGTAACCCTCGGCCAGTGTGGCCGGAGTTACGCCGGATTGTGCCAGTTGATGCCTACAGGGCCTCGGTCGCGTCGGACTTGAGGGCCTGAGCGTGTGCGCGGCGGTCTCGCGGGCGGCCCGGCGGGCCTCGCGACGGGAGCGACGCGACGAGCGGGTCGCCAGCAGGACGATCACGCCGATGGAGCCGACGACGGACAGGGCGACGACGCCGACCTTCTTATGGGCATCGGCGTTACTGCCGGCGGCGTCCCTGCAGGGTCAGCGACGCGGACTCCTTAAAGGACGTGAACGGGCGCGGGCCTCGTCCTTCGCCTCCTGGGCGAGGGCTGCGGGCTGCACGCGCGCGTACAGCTGGTCGATCGTGGCGGCCAGCTCGGCGCGCTGACGCTCGAGGTCGGCGGTGATCTGGGCTTCCGTGCGCGGCTCGGCGGGGGCGGCCTCGCCGACGGTCACGTTACGCGTATCGAGGTTGGTGCTCACTTGCCCAGTCCCTCTCGATGGCTTCCTTGGTGGCTGCGACGGACGCGGCCGGGTCGGGCGGTGCCTGCGCGCTCTTGAGGGAGCGGGCGCCCACGAGCGCCAGGATCAGCACGATCAGGAGCAGGATGCCGACGACGATCAGCGACGCCGCCCACGCGGGGACGACGAGTTCGAGGGCGACCTCGATCGTGTGAAGACCCACCCCAGCAGGTAGAGCGCGAAGACCGCGGCGACCACGAGGAGGGCGATGCCCTGCCACTCTTTGGACGCGAAGGCGCGCAGCTTCGCCTTTGCTGAGTCCCTCGACCTCGTCGCGGATGATGCTGGAGAGCTGCCCCGTCACGGACGCGAAGAGGGCGCTGATGTTGGGACGCGCCTCGCTGGCGGCGGGTGCGGGGCAGCGGGCGGGTACCGCCCGGCTGGGGGTTGGGCTGAGTCATGGATGCTCCTGCGCGTACGGGTGAACGAGGCGATGCCTCGCCGGATACGCCTAGTGTCTCACGAAGAATGGCGGCCCGCAGGACCGTTACGTTACTTTCCTGCGGAGCGATCGAGCCGGGCAGGTCGGAGAGGATCTTGCGGGCGCGCACGACCAGGTCGGAGACCTCGGCCCGGCCAGGGCCGGGTCCTCGGCTTCGACGACGGGGATGCCGCGCATCGCGGTCTCGGTGCGGGGCCGGGCGAGGCCTGGGGACTGAAGCGGGGGCTGCTCCACGCGGGTGGTCGCCGCGTCGAGGGCGGCCCGGCGGGGTCGGCTTCCCGGGTCTGGAGGCCCTGCTGCGCGTTCGCGGTCTGCGCCCCGGCCCTCGTCGGCGGTGCCAAGCGGTGCGCGTGCGGGGGCCTGTGCGCCGGTGGGGGGAGATGACCCGTCGAAGGAGGCGGGCAGGGCCGAGGGATCGGGCCGAGGAGGGCCTTGGGGTCCTCCGGGCTGGCCTCCAGGGAGGCGGCGATGATCGCGGCGGACGGGCTGGGCGCGTCGAGGGCGACCCGGCCGTTCGTCAGGAGGATCGCGCGGTCGGAGGCGGCCGCGACCCGGCGTTCGGGGTCGCGATGACGACTCGCGCAGCCGCGTCCGCGAGGGAACGCAGGAGGGGGCCGAGCCCTCAGCGCGGCGGCGGGCAGGGACACCGGGTCCTCGACGAGGAAGACCTCGGCGCTGGACACGATCGCGCGGGCGATGAGGGCTTTGAAGCGCTCCCACTCGGAGAGCCTCGGAGGGGCGCAGGTCGACGCGCTGGGCGAGGCCCGTGATCTGCAGGGCGCCCACGAGGTTGTCCCAGTCGGCGACGGAACCCGTCGCGGACAGGGGCGCGAGGATGTTCTGGCGGATCGTCAGGACTCGTCGAGCGGGGAGTCCGCGCGGATCAGCGCAACCGAGCCGATGCGGCCTGCGAGGCGTGCGGCCAGCGAGCGCGAGGGCGCGGCGACAATGCGGCTGGCCTGCGGCCTCGAGGCCCGCGAGGATCAGGAAGAGGGCGCGGGCGCGGCGGCCCGTCGGGTCCAGGATCGCGCTCAGCGAGCGGGCGCGGAAGCCCAGGTCGATATTGGCGAGGAGGACCGCGCCGGTCACATGGTCCGTGTAGGTCAGGCCCAGGCCGGCGACCTGACGCGGCCGCCGCGGCCCTTCGCGGAGAAGGATCGGCGCGAGCGGTACCAGGGCGCGGCTCGGCGGGCGGCAGGTGCACGGGGGCGGCGACGGCGAGGTCGTTGCGGGTGTTGCTGTTCGCGTTCGTTGCCGCGTTGTTGGCGGGCGTGAGCCTCGGGCGGGCTGCTCGGCCTGCTGCTCGGCCTGCTGGGCGGTCGCGGCGGGGAGGCCTCGGCCGCGTTGGTGGCGACCAGGGGCCGTCGGACACGAGGGTCTCCTGCAGGTCCTGCGCGCCGTCGTCGGCGGTGGGGGCGTCGGCCTCGTGGGTGGTGCCGCTGAGGATCTCTCGAACGACGAGAGGGCGCTTCGCGGGCGGGCGCCTCGTCGGAGGTGTGGGCGGGGTCGAGGCGGCTCGCTCGGCGCCGGTGCGCGCGGCGTCGGCCGTCACGTCGGCCAGCTCCTGGCCGTCCGAGCCATGCAGGTTTTTCACGCGGGTCATCTCGACATGCCCCCATTAGTTTTCAGGATCGCGCCCCATGTGTCGCAGTGGCGCGCGGAAGTGGGTGGGTGATACGTTTCAGGAGGTCCTAGGAGTGTTTCGACGCGACCGCGGTCGCGGTGTTCCCTCGGCGGGGATGATCCCGTGTAGTGCATCAGAGGACGTATTCCCCGCGAAAGCGGGGATTTTTCTCTCTGAGGGTGGGTGAATGAAATCTATTCTGCAATAGTAGGAACGTGTATTGCATAAGAAAAATTCTTCTGTTATGGTTACTGCATCACCTCTGAGGGGGTGATGACAGCGCCGCTGGTGCTGTCGACCAACATTTTCAGAGTAACCGCATGAGCTCACGCTAGCGCGCATGCCGTACACGGAGGATGATTTTCGACTCAAGGAAGAGGAAATGGCCCGAAAAGACAAGCAGAGAGTTTCGCTGACGACGCCAGCAACTGCGGAACCCCCGGTTTTCCCTGCCGCCCAGCCCGGCCTCGGCGCTGCTGATCTCTCCTCATTGGCCAGGAGCTTCTGGGCGAAGAGTGGAGACTCCGGCAGCTGGCTTTCCGTCGTCCAGCACCTGATGGATGCTGCTGACGTTGCGGAGCCCCTCTTCGACGACTACCTGAGCGAGCATCATCGCAGGCTCATGGCCCTCGGTCTGGGGAGGAGATCGCGCCAGGCACGGGCCTCGTTTGTGTTCCTCGCAGGGTGCACGATGCGGGCAAAAGTGAGTCCCCAGTTCGCGTGTCAGCGTCAAGATCTAGCTCAGCTGATCCGCAGCGCGGGGCTGGTCGTCATGCGCAAAGCCGATTACGCTGAACGTTCCTTCCTTCCCCATGGCCCTCGTCAGTCAGTTCGCGCTTCAGGAGGAAATAGCTGCGGGTGGCGGTGATGGATCCCTGTGCTCTCCAGTGGGCGATTCTCGTTGGTGTCCACTCATGGTCGATACCCGGATGCGGGTGCAGTGGATGTCGCACGACAGCAGTACAGGACACAAGAGGGATCGCGCGAGGATGATCCCCGTTGGGGTCAGGCGCGCTCGGAAATTCTGCGATGGATGGCGGCGCGTAGCGGTTTCCCGCTCATCGCACCTGGCACCGCCCTGCCCGAGCTACCCATTGCGGTGGCCTCCGCTCATGCTCTCGGCCCTCGTGATCGCGGACCGGCTCGCTTCCAACGAGGATTATTTCCCGCTTCGGCCCCTGACCAGTCGATGAAGCTGAAAGCTGTCAATTGATGGATACCCGAGCTCACCGCGGACCAGCAGCGTGAGCGTGTCGAGCGCGCATGGAAGCGAGCGGCCTTCCGTCCCTCTGCGTATTCCTGAGGCTCCGACTGGTGAGGTTGCAGAGTTCTTCCGTCACCGTTTCGACTGGCCGGCCTCGTACCGTCCGACCGAGGCCCAGCGCGCCGCCGTCGAGATTGCGACGCGCGAGGATCCGGACCTCATGATTGTCGAGGCGCCGCCGGGGTCTGGGAAGACCGAGCTAGCTTCGCGGCCGCTGAGGTTCTGATGCGCGCTCGGGGGCTGCAGGGAGGTTTGTCGCGCTGCCCACTCAGGCTACGACGAATGCGATGTTCGAGCGCGTCTCGCCTGGCTGACGAGCATTCGGGCGATGAGCCGCAGAAGCTCGGCATCCAGCTCGCGCACGGGAAAAATAGCCTCAATGAGTCCTTCGCGAAGCTCCTCGAGCGCGGTAAGAGTCCCCTCGAAGTGCATGACGACGAGGAGGACCCCGGCCTTCACGCGAGCCGGTGGATGGGCCAGCGCTGGCGCTCGACGCTGTCGCCCGTCGTGGCTGGCACAATCGACCAGGTGCTGCGCGCAGCCCCTGAAGTCGCGCCACGTGCTGCGCGTCACCCGGGCTGATGGGCAGGTCGTCGTCATCGACGAGGTGCACGCCGCTGACGAATACATGGAGAAGTACCTGGAGGCCGCGCTCACGTGGCTTGGTATGTACGGGATCCCCTGTTGTTCTGCTGTCGGCGACCCTGCCGCCCGCGCGGCGTCTCGCTCTCCCTAAACGCCTATCGTCGAGGCCGTGGTTCGTCGGGCGTGAGCGCTGAGTCGGTCGATGGCATGATCGGCTATCCGGCACTTCGACGGTGTCCGCCACAGGCGTGCGCGTTCATGAAATTGCCGGCGAGGCTGAGGCCCCAAACGGATCATCCCGACCTCGATCGGCTCGCCGCGAGAGCTCGCGGAGCTTTGGACCGTGAGCTCGCCGACGGTGGATGCGCAGTCGTCATCCGCAATACGGTCCGCGAGGCTCAGGAAACATACGAGGCCGTGAGAAACGTTTTTGGCCGTGAGCAGTCGACGCTGCTGCACTCGCGTTTTCTGGCCTCCGAACGTGCCGCCCGCGATCGCCGGATGCCTCGAACTTTTCGGGAAAGACAGTCAGCAGCGTCCCGTCAGGCACGTCGTCGTGGCAACCCAGGTGATCGAGCAAAGCTCGACGTCGACTTCGATCTCATGCTCACAGACCCCGCGCCCATGGACCTCGTGCTCCAGCGTATCGGGCGGCTCCATCGGCACGACAGAGCCGAACGCCCACGCGGCCTGCGCGATGCCAGGTGTCCTCGTGATCGTCGAAGATGCAACCCTCTCCCTGGGCGTACTCACGCGGAACCGACTACGTGTACGCGCGCTACCCGTCCTGCGGACCCTGGGGATTGTCGCTGATCGCGGCGAAATACTCGTCCGTGAACCGCTGACTACGCGGAATTGACGACTCTGGCGTATGCCGATGATGTGCCGGTCGGTCCCGCGCAGTGGCACGAAGCCCTCGATGCCGCGTTGGAAGAGCGCAACAAAGCACGCGCCCAAGCACAAGCGAAAGCAACAACCTGGTGCCTTGGCGAAGCAAATACGCCCTCGTGGCAGGCCCTCGAACTCGAAGAGAAATTCTCGGCAATGCCGCGACCGGTGATGAATCAAAGGGACCGGGAGTCGCAGTGGCCCGCGCTGCCGTGCGCGACGGAGAAGACCAGATTCCCTGTCCTCATCGTCGCCCCTCGACCCCGAGCTGGGCAACGTACCAGTGGCTCCTTCGATCAGCGGGCGCCAGAAGACGACACGCCTCGCAGTCGGCGAATACAACGCCCGAGGACGTATCGCCGACATCTGCTCGTGGAGCGTCTCCCTGCCGCCGTGGGCGTTGCGCACTCGTGGGCAGAGCATCGACGAGGCGGTGGACGCAGTTGCAGGTGCCATCTGGGATGATCCCATCACGACGGAATGGGCGTGTCGCGAGCACCCGTTCCCTGGCAGGAGAACTGATCCTCGCGATGTACAAAACCCCTGACGGGGAGCGCCTCACGCGCGACCCTGTGGGACACACATTCACATACCCACAGAAAGAGGAATGGAGGTGCAGGGTCACTGAAGAACCCTGAGTATAACCTACCTGACGAGCCAGGATACCCGTACGGCTCGTCGATGGGACCATCACTGATGTCGGCCTACTGGAGTTACTCCGGCGCACGACCGACATCGCGGACCCAGCGTGCGAGCTACCCACGCAGAGCATCGCACTCAGCGATTGGTCCTGGCAATCGCGTATCGCGTGGCTACCCGCGCGATGCTCGCGACTGGGCCAGGCAGTGGGACGATGGTGCCCTCAACAGAACAGATGATCGAGTACCGAACGGTGGCGGGATCGTTTCTACCTGTTCGGGGGTCGTTATCCCTTTATGCAGGTTGCGGACCTGCGAACGGAGAAAGACGAGGTAAAACCGCTCGATGCGGTTGTTGCATGCGTGCCGAAAGAGGACAAGCGACTTTTTCTCGACACGACAAGGTGCCGCGGGTGCGCGGCTTTCCATCAGATGCTGCTCGTTGGTTGGTGCACGCGCAGGCGTAGCGACCCCTCGGGCATCCGTTCGGGAGCAGTCGGTGATTCTCAGGTCAAGGGAGGAAAGGCTATCCCATTGGCCCAGCGTGGTGGGCACTCGGTCTTGTGTGGCTCAAAGGCCAGGACCTTGACGAGACGCTCGTCCTGAACCTGATTCCCGCGTCCACGGCCGCGTTGCGCGGCGTTGATAGTTCGACCGAGTGGGGAGCGTGTAGCTGGGAAGTCTCAGAACCGGAAACCTCGGTTCGTGGCGACTACTCACCCTCGACCCCGCAGGTACTCCCAGGGAGCTGAGCATCCCTCGACTTCTCACCTGGCACTCGCGTCGCATCAGGCTGGTTGGCGACTCGTCCGGAGTAACGGGCGTTGTCTTGGCACAGGGCGACAAACTCGCCCTGCAGGAAATGCGTCTCTATGAGCCTCAGAGCCTGTGGAGGTACTCAACCCCGCAATCCAAGAAGTTTAAGACCGACGTCTACATGCCTCGTAAATTTGAGGCTGGCCGCGCGTCTGGCGTAACCTTCCAGGTACCCTGCCCACCGTGATAACCGTGCAGGGCGTGGACAAGCAGCCCAAGCAGGAGTTCCTCCTCCGCGACGCTGTCCTTCCACTACCAGCTCGACAATGCCTCGATCCAGACCAGCTATCCCAAGGTGATGCGGATTCAGGCTGTTGGCGTCACCTACGGTCCGCAGGAATCGACGTTCGAGGATATTTACTCGGACGAGCTGACGTTGTCGGTTGCCGTCATGCGAGTCGAACGCGAGGATCTGTCCGCCGAGATCGACCGGCAGGTTCGCCTGACAGAAGATGTCGCCAGGGATGGGAACCTTGCGGCGAACTCGCGCGCGCCGCCGGCGAGAGCGGAGACGGTGCCGGTGATGGTGCTCGAGACCGCGCTAAGGAGATCTTCTTCTCCGCTGTCGACAACGATTTCAGGGCCTGGCTGACCCAGGTCGATGGGCGCGAAGGCGCACGGGATGTCGGGCGGCGGTGGGAGCAGGCGTTGCGTCAGCACGCTACGGATATCCAGACCGAACTCGTCAGGGGCGCCTCATCGTCGGCAATCATCGGCCGAAAAGTCGGCAATGGATACATGAACGTCGGTATCGCCGAAAAACATTTTTCCGGCAAGGCTCAACGAGCGTCTCCCCGTGCACAACACCAATCAGGAAGGAACGAAATGACCAGCAATGATGCTGCCCGGATACCCTCCGGATAGCGCTGCGAAAGGTTTGTCGACACGGCGCGCAGTGTACGGACGCGTCGGCGGCTTGATCACGAATCGGCTCTGGAAGGAGACCCTTCGGCTCGAGCCCCTTCGCGCGCAGCTGCGGGAGCGCTGCGGGAGGCGGATCGGTGCCTGAGCTGTGGGACCTGACGCTCGATGACCGCTCGGGATATCTGGGCGATGAGCCGACCAGAGGCGAGAGGGCTGTCCACGGTACCTCACCTTCGGGCTTCCACCAGGATCAAACACGCGACCCATGCACGATACGTCGGACCGCCCGCGTAGCTTTGCTTCCGCGATCCGAGTCGTTGCCCAGGGACAGAAGGGACAGAGCGGCGACAAGCATGCCGAGGAGACCCTGATCTATCGACGTTTTTTTCTGCGGCCGTTCAAGCGCCCACGTTTGAGGGACTTCGTGCATCTGCGTTCGCTTGTCTCTCAGCTCGAAGCCGCCGAGATTCCCTGCGATTACGCGCAGCTGGCAGCCGACCTCTTCACGTGGCAGGATCCGCGTCACCGCACGTCCGTCATGCGCAACTGGGGGCGGCAGTTCGCTCGTTCCGTTGAAACCGTCCACACCGAAACCGACTCCGACGAATGACGTCGGGGCATTCTACTCAATCGCTTCATTTGTGAAAGGAAAGACAATGTCCGTCTTCGTTGATATCCACGTCCTGCAGACCCTTCCTCCTCGAACCCGAACAGGGACGACACCGCGCGCCCAAGAGTGCGACCTTCGAGGAGTCCAGCGTATGCGCATTTCGTCGCAGGCCATCAAGCGTGCGACGCGTCAGGACTTCGAGGGCAAGATTGCCGACGGAAATTACGGTGTGCGATGAAGAAGATCGTCGAGCTGGTCGCACGAACGATCACTGAGAAACGTCCCTGACCTGAGGCCGAATCGAGCGAGCTCGCCGAGATGGGGCTGAAGCGCCATCGGTTTCAAGCTTTGCTGAGCCGCGTGGAAATAAGAGTGACAAGGAGTTGAAGGAATCTGATTCTCGTGTTCCTGTCGGCCAAGCAGATCGAGCATGTCGCAGATGCGTTGATCTCGGTCGCTCGAGAGGATGATCCTGCGGCAGCATTCAGCGAATTGAAGCCGCGTAGCCTCGTGGATACGGATCACTCGATCGATATCGCTCTGTTCGGTCGCATGGTCGCGGAACCGAATGCACTGAACGTCGATGCGGCATGCCAGGCTGCCCACGCGATTGGTGTCGGCGCGGTCGAGCACGAGTACGACTACTACACGGCCGTTGATGACGAGAAGAAGCGCAACGACGAGGCCGACGAGGGTGCGGGAATGATCGGCACGATCGAGTTCGCGTCCGCGACGGTGTACGCTACGCGACGATCAACGTCGACCTGCTGCGTGAAAACCTGCGTGACGATACCGTTGCGGATCGTGCCGTCGGTTCTTCGTGATAGCTTCGTCCGCTCGATGCCGACCGGAAAGGTGACGACTTTCGCGAATCGAACGCCGCCGGATGCTGTTCTGGTTCAGGTTCGTGATGACCAGCCGATCAATATGAGTGGCGCTTGAGGAGCCGATCGTCGCGGGTCAGCGCGGCTTCGCAGAGCCGGCCATTAAGCGCTTCGTGGAGTTCGAGGCACGACTCCGCGAGCTGACTGGTCTTGAGGCTGCTGAGTCTCTCGTGTCGTGGACCACGCCTCGTGGCGAGAGCTTCGAGCTCGGCAAGCAGGTACGCCTGGCATCCTCGGCGAAACCGCAGCGGAAGCGGTGCGAGGCACGCGATGAGTGCGGTGCTCGTCTTGAGGCTGGCGGGTCCCATGCAATCGTGGGGCGTGGACAGCCGATTCACGCGCAGGTCGACGGAGGCTTTTTCCCACGAAAAGCGCGCTGGTCGGTCTGCTCGGTGCGGCACAGGGGCGCAGGCGCAGTGATCCCATCGAGGACCTCGCTGAGCTGAGCGTCGCCGTCCGAGTTGATCAACCGGGGCAGTTGCTCCACGACTTCCACACGGCACATAGGGGTGATACATCGATGCCTCTCTCTCACCGTTTCTACCGGGCAGATGCTGCGTTCGGAGCCTTCATCGAGGGTACCTGACGACATGATTGATGCACCGCGCAGGCAATTGTTCGCCCGGTGTTTCCGCTTCACCCGGCCGCCGCTCGTGCCCTCCGACCCTGCCGTTGTGCCTCGCTGTTCGCGAGGGCAGCGCGTGGGACGCTGTGCGCGAAACTCCGTGGATGGCCTCGGCCTACTACCAGAAGAAGCAGCGTCACGATCATTTCGTTCGGACGCGAGTCGTCGCGGATCTGGGGATTATTCCGCCTCAGGTGGAGAAAACCTCCCAGCAGACGCTTCAGGATATGCCGATCAGTTTCGACTCGGAGAATCGCAAGTACACCCTGCGTACCGTCGAGGAGACACATATCGACCTGGAGAATCCGCAGTACGTGGAGATCGAAGCCGCAGGCCCACCCCGGCCTCGTGCATGATCCGATGGAGGTGCTCTGATGTATCTGACACGCATCTACCTCAACCCGCACCGTCGTGGGGCGAAGCAGCTCATGCGCAGCCGGCAGATGCTGCACGCGGCTGTACTGAATTGCTTCCCTCCGGGCGTGCTGGATGTTTCCGGTCCCCGGGTTCTCTGGCGGCTGGACCGTCCGCCGGCCGTTCGAGGAGCTGGCCTCGTCAGGGGAGTCCTCGTGCGCGCTCTACATTTCGGTCTCGGTTGCTCCGGATCCCTCGCATATTGTCGAGGAGGCCGGCTACGCGACCGAGGAGGGGGTCGTCATCCGCGACATGAGTGCCTTCCTGAGGGGCTGTCGGCTGGACAGAGGTGGGGTTTCCGCCTGTGCGTCAATCCGACGTTCCGGGAGGGCAGTCAGGTCAATGCGCGGGGACGCAAGAAGGTTCTCGCACACGTCACGCAGGATCAGCAGACGCAGTGGGTCCTTGAACGCGCTGAGAAGTGCGGATTCAGGGTGCTCACCTCCGCTGAGCGTGGTGGTGACCTGCCGGTTCTCGAGGACAGCGACGGGCAACGCGTCGACGGGGCAAATCTGCTGATTAACGGCGTTGAACGCAGTATCGCTGAGTTTAAGCGCGGGAGCGTCGCGTGACCCTCGGGGTCGCCACCTCGAGGGTGTCCTTGAGGTGACGGACCCCGAGGCCCTACGTCGAGTCCTCACCCATGGAATCGGCCGAGGCAAAGCCTACGGCTGCGGCTTGATGACCTTGGCTCAGCCATGAGACCGATCCCCGGGGCGAAGCCGCCAGACCCGAAAGACCTGGTGCGTGTTCGGGACCGGTTGACGTTCCTCTACGTCGAGCGGTGCACGATCAATCGCGACCGAACGCGATCACTGTGGCTGACGGTCACGGAATCGCCCACGTCCCAGCGGCAGCGCTGTCGGTGCTGCTGCTGGGACCCGGGGTTCGGATCACTCACTCGGCGGTGTCTGTCCTCTCGGAGAGCGGGTCGACCATCGTGTGGGTTGGTGAGAATGGGGTGAGGTACTACGCTCACGGCTCGCCGCCCTCGCGTTCCTCGAGGTTGCTGGAGGCGCAGGCTCGCGCGGTGAGCGATCCGTCGATGCGGCTGACTGTCGCGCGCAACATGTACTTGATGCGCTTCGCGGGCGAGGACGTGTCGAAGCTGAGTCTTCAGCAGTTGAGGGGGCGCGAGGGTGCTCGGGTGCGTCGCTTGTATCGTGAGCACTCGCAGCGCACGGGGGTGCCGTGGGACCGACGCGAGTACGATCCCGAGAACTATGAGGATGGTTCGGCTGTGAACCAGGCCTCTCGGCGGCGAATTCGGCTATCTATGGGATTGTCCACGCGGTCATCGTCGCGCTGGGATGCAGCCCCTGGGCTGGGGTTTGTGCACAACGGGAACTATCGGTCATTTGTGTACGACATTGCGGACCTGTACAAGGCTGACCTCACGATTCCGATCGCTTTTGATGTCGCGGCTCTCCGACCGACGAGGGTGGGGAGTGCCGCTCGCAAGGCCGTCCGCGATGCTGTGCGAGAGTTTCATTTGCTCGAGCGGTGTGTTGCGGACATCAAGGGGCTGCTATCGGTGTCAGGGGCCTGGACGTTGAGGACGAGGACCTGATCGTCGATGATCTGCGATTGTGGGATGACCGCGAGGGCACTGTTGCTGCGGGCGTGGCGTATGAGGAGAGTGGGACCTGGTGATCGTCCTCGTGCTGTCTGCCGTGCCTGAGGGGTTGCGAGGGCACGTAACCCGGTGGTTGATGGAAATCTCCCCGGGAGTATTCGTAGGGACACTGTCCGCACGGGTTCGTGAACGCCTGTGGGATATCGTCACCGAGAACATGAAGACCGGGCGTGCCGTCATGGTCTACCGGGCGCAACGAACAGGGCCTCGAGTTTCTGACGGGGTGATCCCCTGAAGCCCGTCGATTTCGATGTACCACGCTCGCGATGCGCCCCTACTTCCGAGGGGCGAGGCCAGTACTCCGAACCCTGATCCCTGCGGCGCGTCAGTTGCGTAAGCGTCCATCAATGAGTAACTTTTCAGAAGAGGCGCAAAGCTCAAGGCTTTCCAAGATCTGATCGATCTGCGCGATAAAAGCGCAGGTCAGAAGCGTTTTTCCCGCGTGAGCGGGGATGGTTTCGCTTTCATCTGGTCGGCGGACGACTTGAAAACGTTTTCCCGCGTGAGCGGGGATGGTTCTCGTCACCGGGAAGAATGGAGCCGGGGCATCGTTTTCCCGCGTGAGCGGGATGGTCTCGCTGAAGCGCTTAGCATCGTCTCCCATGCGGGTTTTTCCCTGCGTGAGCGGGGATGGTTCTCAGAACTTTGCCGAGCCTCAAAGCAGCAACCGAGTTTTCCCCGCGTGAGCGGGGATGAGCCTCGGTCGCCAACCAGTGGCAAGAGATCATCGGCGTTTTTCCCCGCGTGAGCGGGGATGGTTCTCATTCGACGACAAACCTGCGCCGCCGCTTTGATGTTTTTCCCGCGTGAGCGGGGATGGTTCTCCTTCTAACACGCGTAGCACGTAGTGTGGAGTTTTCCCGCGTGAGCGGGGATGGTTTCGGCGTGGAAGGCTACGATCAGCTGGCTGAGGCGTTTTCCCGCGTGAGCGGGGATGGTTCTCGAGTACAGTGAAGCAAAGCAGTTACTTGAGATGTTTTCCCGCGTGAGCGGGGATGAGCCGGTGTTTCAACAAAGTTTGCGCCGGCGTGATTGTTTTCCCGCGTGAGCGGGGATGAGCCCCGCGCGGATAGCACCCTAGTTAGCGAGTTGTCGTTTTCCCGCGTGAGCGGGGATGGTTTCGCATCATGCGCGATATGGAAGCATGGGCGATGTTTTTCCCGCGTGAGCGGGATGGTTCTGCCGCAGCTTCTGCGCATTGTCACGGTTTGCGTTTTCCCGCGTGAGCGGGGATGGTTCTCAGCCCCGATGAATGGAAAGCATATGGACGTTTTCCCGCGTGAGCGGGGATGAGCCCGCGCGTGTAAATAGCACCTTGGTTGCTGGTTGGTTTTCCCCGCGTGAGCGGGGATGAGCCCAAATGCGCGTGCTCACACAAGCCGGGTTTGACGTTTTCCCCGCGTGAGCGGGGATGGTTCTCGTCGCCGACCCTCATCGTCAACATCTTTTACCGTTTTCCCGCGTGAGCGGGATGGTTCTCATCTGGTCCTCGGTCAAGTCCGTGGTCGCTAAGTTTTTCCCCGCGTGAGCGGGGATGGTTTCAGTTGTCGCACACACCAACAACAAACCGAAAGGTTTTCCCGCGTGAGCGGGGATGGTTCTCAGGGCGATGCCGAAATGATCGGTGTTGTTGAGTTTTCCCTGCGTGAGCGGGGATGGTTCCCCACCAACCAAACCAAGCAAACCACAACGAACTAGGTTTTCCCGCGTGAGCGGGGATGAGCTGAGGCCAGATTGGGAGGTAGGGAGGGACTGTTTTTCCCGCGTGAGCGGGGATGGTTCTCGCCGCGAAATGGACCGTATTCTGCGAGACATGGTTTTCCCCGCGTGAGCGGGGATGAGCCTTATTGGAGTCCTGGCCACTGGCCAGAGCCAGGTTTTCCCCGCGTGAGCGGGGATGAGCCCTGTGCGCCGCGACCCACCGTCGCGCCCGATCCGTTTTCCCCGCGTGAGCGGGGATGGTTCTCACAGGCAATCGAGCAGACTCAAGGGCACTGCGGTTTTTCCCCGCGTGAGCGGGGATGAGCCCTCAGATCGCCGCAGCACTCCCGGCGCGTTCGGGTTTTCCCGCGTGAGCGGGGATGGTTCTGCGCGTACACCCTCGACGTATCCCTGGTGGGGGTTTTCCCGCGTGAGCGGGGATGGCTCATGGCGGCCCGCGCCCACTCCTCCTACATCCCGTTTTCCCCGCGTGAGCGGGGATGAGCCCTGCAGACGCCCGCCGCCGAGGGGCCGGATTGTGTTTTCCCCGCGTGAGCGGGGATGAGCCGTCCGTCAGGGCGGGCTTGATACGGTCCACGATGTTTTCCCCGCGTGAGCGGGATGGTTCTCAACGCTCACGAGGGGCCCTTCCGCAGCTGCTTTTCCCGCGTGAGCGGGGATGGTTCTCAGATTACCGTCGTAGCTACCCGTGGTGACCAGGTTTTTCCCGCGTGAGCGGGGATGAGCCGTTCGCGGCTTATGCCAACGGTGGTATCTGGGAGTTTTCCGCGTGAGCGGGGATGGTTCTCGCAGGGCGGGGACCGCGCCGGTGTACGCGGCTGCTTTTCCCGCGTGAGCGGGGATGGTTCTCACGCAGATGACCCCCGTCAATCATGCATGGCGTTTTTTCCCGCGTGAGCGGGGATGAGCTGGACGCGCGGGTGCGAGAGTGAAGCGGGTGGTTTTCCCGCGTGAGCGGGGATGAGTTCGCACCGGTCTTCGCCAGCGGCTCGGCAAAGAAGTTTTCCCGCGTGAGCGGGGGATGGTTTCAAAGTTTGCGCCGGCGTGATTGAAAAGTTAGTGTTTTTCCGCGTGAGCGGGGATGGTTTCACAGAAAGAAAGATCAAAATGCGAGACATTAACGTTTTTCCTGCGTGAGCGGGGATGGTTTCCCGACTGAGCATCTGAAGCAGCTGCTTTTGCTTTCGTTTTCCCGCGTGAGCGGGGATGGTTCTCATTGGCCTGATCGTCGTCGCTATTGGTGCGTTTTTCCCGCGTGAGCGGGATGAGCTCCCAGAACGCAGGTAAACCGCCGTACTCGGACAGGTTTTTCCGCGTGAGCGGGGATGGTTCTCACTATTGACACATAGGCAACAGCTCACTAGTTTTCCCGCGTGAGCGGGGATGAGCCGGTGACATCCTCGCCTACGTAGAGAACTTCAGCGTTTTCCCGCGTGAGCGGGGATGAGCCGCCGGCATTCAGCTACCGACAACGCTAATCAACGTTTTCCCGCGTGAGCGGGGATGAGCTGGTGCGGGGCGCAGGGTTTTCTCGGCCTGGGAGTTTTCCCGCGTGAGCGGGATGGTTCCCCGCGCCGGACCCAAGAACATGCCGACTCGCCCGTTTTTCCCGCGTGAGCGGGGATGGTTCTCGCCCGATAGCCCTCTGATTGGCTCGACTCAGTTTTCCCCGCGTGAGCGGGATGAGTTTCGCTTCCGCCGTCCGCCGGATACGGGCCGAAGTTTTCCCGCGTGAGCGGGATGGTTCTCTGAGCATGGCGAGACGATCCGCCGATCGTTTTCCCTGCGTGAGCGGGGATGGTTCTCACGGGCCACACGTGGTCGGGTGCGCCCTGCTCGTTTTCCCCTGCGTGAGCGGGGATGGTTCCAGCGGCCCACTCGGTCAACGCGGATGCGCGGTTTTCCCGCGTGAGCGATGAGCTGTCGTTAGCGCCGCTACCGCTCTTGATAAACAGGTTTTCCCGCGTGAGCGATGAGCCTTGGTATCGGTCACTGCACCATTCACGGTCATTGTTTTCCCGCGTGAGCGGGATGAGTTCGATGCCGAAGCGCGTGCATCGTCACGCCTGGCGTTTTCCCCGCGTGAGCGGGGATGGTTCCACCTTCATGCCGGTCCCGCCGTGAGCGCGTTTTTCCGCGTGAGCGGGGATGGTTTCAGCCCGCCACACGTCTGCACCGTCGTCTGATGTTTTTCCCGCGTGAGCGGGGGATGTTCAGGAGCCAGGAGGCCCCTCGCATGAGTATCGAACGTTTTCTGCGTGAGCGGGATGAGTTCATCTGGTCCTCGGTCAAGTCCGTGGTCGCTAAGTTTTCCCTGCGTGAGCGGGGATGGGCCCGCCCTAGCCCTCGCGCAACCGGCTCCACTCAGCTTTCCCCGCGTGAGCGGGGATGAGCCTCGTTTGATTTCTCAGGTTGGCTACTAGAAGTTTTCCCGCGTGAGCGGGGATGGTTCTCAACGACTCATTTCCCAATCATACGGGCAAGTTTTCCTGCGTGAGCGGGGATGGTTCTCACGGCTCCCAAAAACTCCTCAATAGCGGGGTAAAGCTTTTCCCGCGTGAGCGGGGATGGTTCGCGCCACCCCGACAAGCCGACGCGTACCAGAGCGTTTTCCCGCGTGAGCGGGGATGGTTCTCAGTCATGATAGTAGCTTCCTTCACATTTCCGTTTTCCCCGCGTGAGCGG
>BNJU01002749.1_pt1 | contig 67494 bp, 113 predicted proteins | sample 8539281 | NCBI WGS metagenome assembly BNJU01 (sample SAMD00202456, study PRJDB9452) | human saliva metagenome | isolation source: human saliva | place: Japan
GGCTTGTTATATACGTTAATACTTAATCGCCATTATATATGCACGTGAAAGAATGCTTCTAGAGGCAGCTTATATAGACACTGATGGCCATGAACATTTGTGTGCAGTTCGTAGCCATGTATTGGGCCTTCAATATATTTCTTTTAAAGTATGCAAGGTTAGATTGCGCGACAGTGTTCCGCGGTTTGAAACAGGCGAGTTCCCACGCCAGTATGAAAATGTGGTTTCGGCTCGCGTGGTTCGGCATATCGCGCCAGACCATTGCTGTTCATCGATGGTATTTTTCTTGATGCCGGTGTCGTTATCGCAGACTGATCATCATGGATGACAATGACATCGCCGCCGCTCAACCAGCTTCCACCGGTGCATGTTGTTTCTTTGATAGCTCCGGCGTTGGAGACAGAGACACTGGCCGCGGACGGACGGCCCTACTGGTCGGCGTTTTCCGCCGATTGACTCAGTCCTGTTTAAAGATATATGTGTCAGTCTAATATATTCTAAATATATTTTATTGATTATTCTGATATTATAATATAGTGAGTTCTCAGGTTCATTATATAGATAGTCATCAATAATTATTAATAGTTAGATCATTCAAAGACAGTTTTAAAATGGTGTTGTCTCAGACCACTGTCAAGTTCAGTCCTGGTGCCTGGACAGTGTTTTCATGACCATATGCAGTTGTGCATCTTAACAATATTGATTAATTTCTATCACTCCGGGCTCACCTGATGACTGCCGGCCGCTAAGTCTGACAGTGATGGTAGTCTGGCTAAAGGTGCTAAGTTTGAACATGCCTGCCAGGCCAGTGAGCCACAGACAGTTGGTCCTCAGTGGTTCCTGTTGATCATCTTCATGTCATTGTTCAGTGGCATTCTAGACCCTTCCTCCTTCCTTGGGTTCACTAAAACTCATGTTTCTTTATTGGTTCTCCATTGTTTCTTGTCATTTTCTAGTCTTATTTTCATTTTAATGGTTTTAGGTCTTCTTTATTTTTAGATGTTAAATAAATTTAGATATTTATAATATCTTTGTTTTTGCTTCTTGCAAAAAAGGGTGTGCTTCTATAGTCTTCGCCGGTTGTTCCTCACTCTTCATAGCTTCCATGATCATTAGCTCGCTGTGGCAGTGGCACTTCTTTTTGTGCAGCATGTGCGCATTGTTGGCCTACTCGCTTCCGGCTCCCATGTCGGCAACTGGTACGTTCTCGTCTAAAATGCTTCAATGGCACCTCGTTATATGTGGCTTCGCGTCTGATTGCTTCTTCGCCAAAAAGCCTTTCAAACAGTTAAAATCGGAGATAGCTCATAATCCCTCGCCAAATCGTGGCGCCTGACTTTTGCTGGTGTCGGTTTCCTGCATTCTTCAGTCAGCGAAAGCTTCGCTCTGCTGCTGGGTATCCGGCTTGTTTCTTCCATTATATTGTTGTTGCAAAATACAGTTTTTGTTTGCAGCAGCCCACGCCGTGTATTTCTCTCTCACGGTGCGCATGTTTTTAAGCTGTACCGACTGTTTTTTGTTTTGTTGTTTTTTCACCAAACCTGCTTTATTTTCACACAAATGGCAAGCATCTGCCACACTACCCTACAAATGGTGTTTTCAAATTTTGTATAACCTTTGTATAAAACATTTACTACGATTAAACTGATGTATTTTCAATACACAGATAATCTGCTCCAGGTGTGCAAACTGCAATGGGTGGAGATACCGACGGGTTTCATTAGTCCTTCCAATGGCACTTTGCTCTGCCGTTGTTTCAACCTGCGCATATCATCACCATTGCCGGAACGGCGAAGCAGCTTCTCTCGGCTCTGGTTTCACGTTACATACTTCCCTTTGGAGGCGAAATAACGTTGCGAAAACAACGGCGTGCGCGCGCGACGCGGTCTTTATTAGCTGAAGGCGACGAGGTTGTGGCGTCGGCCTCCCACGCCGCGGATTTCGCATTGTTGTGCGGCACGGCGACGTTGATGTTTAATGCGATGCGCTCACAATAGCAAAAGCCGTTGCACTCGTAATATCAAATAAACGGCAAACCAGTAGACCAAACACTGCACAGCATCTTATGCGACCGGTGCACAAAGGCAGCTGCCATTACGCAATATCGGCTAAACCGCACCGTCGGGTGGCGAATACTTATGGGGTGCAGTGCGATCGGTTCACGGCTGCTGACGGATTGCCGAAATGCTGACGGATTGCGAACAAACAAATTGCAACCTTCAACTTATTCAAGCAATACGCACGATGAACGCTTTTTTGCATAAAAACCATACTTGCAACATGGTACTTTACACAGCAGATATAACACACAGATAACCGAACGCATTGCGAACATTACGTAGATACGAACGGATTGCGAATGCGTGGCGGGCCGAATTACCCCAGCAACGTGCAGTGGTTATACGTCTAAACAAATTGCAAACCACATCGCCACTGCAAAAACACAAAAATACAAAAACAACCTAGTACGCGCTCGTGCGCAATGCAACACCATGTTTATATAATTTACATGAATTTTGCCTGTGCATAAAGACCAATATAATAACAGACAAATTAGCGCCTAATGCTGCGCGCAACAAATTCTGTCAAGCAATTGGAAAGCCATTTAACAAGTATGTTTTGCCACTTCGACTTTTCTTCAACAATTAAGCTGCGATAGTAGGATTCTGCATCCCTATTTGGCGAATAGAACCCAAAAAGATGTGAAACCAGGTGTCATTCAAACGATGAAGAAGTATTTGAAAACCACGTATCTAAGTTACAACGGTTAACGGTGATTGTCATAAAAAGTTCTGGTATAGCACTATATGAAAGAACCGCATCAAACGTGGCGGCGAGTTTACCGCGACTTTAAGATGAAATAATGGAATTGTAAAATAAATTCAGTCTGCTCACCTTGAATATGAACGGTTTGTTGCGAAAACTAACGAAAAGTACGTTTCGAGGCATCTTCCTGGCGGGTACGTGTCAGAGTGCTATGCACTTAGATAAAACCGAGGCGGTTGGGGTGCTATTGGCTATCAGATGCGGTGCGAGTAATCAAAAATCAGGCTGCAGCGTTTACGTTCCGGGTAGCTACCATCGACGTGTAAATGCGGGTGCACAGGCGCCATATAAATCGCAAAACGTACTATTGGCCAGCGTTCGCCACTGTTTATGGGCGTAGTTTACCAGAGTTGGTGGAATTAACACTCGCTTTCCTAACTCCTTGGGGCACGCCACGCCAAATTGTGCACGTTTCCCAAGTATCTTCTTATAAAATGGTTGTGGAAGTGTGAGAAATACGAAAGTGTTCTGCGCTTCTCCTATTTTCTCCCACCGGCTTCCACATTATAACGCACATATATTAGCACAGTGGCGAGTCTGTTGGCACTTTGTTTGGCAGACCGTTCGCAGCTGTGAGGCCCGATTTATCGCGCCCGCATATGCAATGTCACCACGAAAGTGGCCAGCGGATATGCCGCGTGTGGTGATGTCGTGCTTGTGACTTAATGATGTAAAAACACATATTCGTTTGATTTGAAAGCCATATTCAATGATAATGAAGCCGGTATTGTGTGTGGAAATACACGGTTTTGGTTACGCGAGGATGCGCGTCACGATGAATCGGCCTACGCCTGACGGAATGTTGCTGCAATTTCGTGGGTGTTCGCAGCGTTATCGCAATCCGTTTGCAGCATTTGGCAATCCGTTGGCGCGTGGGGACCGATTTATCGCGCCCGCATATACGTATACCACACCACGAAATGGCAAGCGGATATGTGCGTGCGGTGATGGCGAAATGTGTATTTAATAATGCTGAAAACACGTAATTGATATGTGGATAGATGCGTGTGCGTTGAAGCGGAAACACGTATTTGATGACGTGAATACACGTATTTGGTAATGTTAGGATAGGGCTGCGATGAATCGGCTATACGCCTGACGGAATGTTCGCAACCAATTTCATGCGTTGCACCGGCGTTATCGCGATCCGTGTAGCGTATCGCAGACCGTTGCAGCAATGGTCACGGAATATTCGTAACACATTATTAACAACGTGTTTGTTATACTAGCGAAAACAAAACTCGTTTTGGCGTGTAAACTTTTTACCTGTCATAAAACTCCACTTCTTGCAACGCAAAACTTACACTGCACGCTAAAAACCATGCTTTTACGCTGCGTATTGATGGTAACGTAAGTTAAAAAGGTTTATAAAGCGAAATAATTTCCATTGGAAATTTGTGAGGTACAAATAAAATACCTAACTGCATTGGTTTCCAATGAAACATGTAGAATGTATAATAAAACAGCGTCACTACAACAAGAAAGCGGCGCAAAAAGCCGCTGGCACATAGCAGACGTTAGTGTATGGTGAAAGGATGGCAAAACAGAGCAAAGGCGACAAATGTGGGGCTGATGGTGCGTGAAAAAAATATTTTGGTTGCTTAAGCGCCGGTGTTACGCTTGGGCTGCAACAAAAAACAAAGTAGACAACAGCAAAGCGGCGGTTTAAGCGAAGAAGGAACAATATGAAGGTAATAGAGCGAAAGACATGTTTGAGAGAAGATGGACTATAAAACCGCAGGCGACACGTAAATTTAAAGGCGACAAACTGCGTTGAGGATATGCCGTAGTGCGGTCCGTGCAAAGCCGCTGCACTTATTTTGAGATAGTACAGGATTGACGGCAAGGTGAACATATAAGATGACGTAGACAGGCGAAGACTCTCAGCCTTTTCAACGCGCTCAATACCATCGCTTTGTTTATTCAAAACCAGGCTCAGCATACCGGTGGTGTGCAGGCGACGGGACAATTGATTAAAACGCTTTATTTAAACACCCAGCAAAAAGCTTATGGATATAACTGCATTCTGAAGTACAGCATCTTTCCGACCGATAATAAATTTGAACAGGCATTCGAAGAAACGCGATTTCATAAATGTAAACGAACTTATGTTTGCTGTGCATGTCGCTAATAAAGACCCTTCTCGCTGGCGAAAATAACAGTGAGATGGAGTCTTCACATTCAATAAATCGAAAGTGATAAGCATCAGAACGAAAGAGATACGGAACGCCACACTTGCAAACGATAGCCGGGTGCCATTGAGATACCAAGCGAACATGATGGAACACATAAACTGCAAACGTTTCCTGCACCACCAATCTTACCGCTTTCTTCAAAGCCTTAACTTACAGCAAACATATGGAAAAACGAACAATACCCCAAAACACAAACAAACATTTATAAATAAAAATATAAGTATTGAATAACCGACTATGTGCCCAAAAATGATGGTTAATTCAACTTTTATGTCCTTATTGATGAAACGAAGAATTTTAACTGTTTTGCTAACAATTATATACTAGTAGATTTAAATGCAATAGTAAATTATACGCCAGATCAGCCTATGGTGTGTTCCATATCCTTGTACGATTATGCGTTGTTGATGGAACATCATACCGCTCCCAACGTCGACGATATATATTTATAGAACTCAAAAAACTGCCCATCAACAGTGAGTCGCACCATTAATACAGCTAGAATGTTTTCCGAAGGGCGAACACTTATGATAACGACGAACACCATGTACGATGACATACGCTCACTTCTTATGGGGGTGCGGACGTATGTTGATACCAATACTGACGCCGTGCTTTAAGTGGTGCTGGTGAAACTTTACCGTAGACGATGCCCAGCTGTACTACTCGGGAATGTGCGACTGCCTACGAAAAAAGGCGAAAAAATGTCGTAAAACGGGCGGAAGTGCAAGCCAAAGCCGTGATGTTTAAACAAAGAATATTAACAATAGTAAGGCAACTAAACCACTCGTGAGGATATTAAGCTGCCACAAAGAAAATTTGGGATACCTTGATAGATATAATGGTTTAATGAAAAAAGCAGCAACTTTGAAAGAATAAGCACCTGCAGCGTTTCGATTCTTCTGTAGCGTAAAGGTTTCATTGGTTGTAGTAGCTAAAATACCTTACAGGGAATTACATCATAAGTTCGGTAAAATAAAGAATATAAGATGAAGGATAAGGTGCCTAAAATGAGAATGGGACGAAACATTTCCATAACATTAAAGCGAAGTACACTAATAAAAAACCAGGCATTGGAGATCTCAAAAAACCTTCTATAATTAAACCAACCAAACATGCACTTCTACAAACATTTCATACGTGCTTGCGCTTTATATAAATATATAAACTGCGACAAAAGTAAAAGTTATGTTAACGAGCGTCGAAACCTGATGTTTCTGCTCACAACATGATTTTACTTTCTTGTCGCAATTTACTAATGTCTAACTCACTTTTTCTTCGGCTTGTTGCCTGTTCTGTCGTTTCACCACCCTATTTGTTGCACCGTTGCAATGCGTTTCTGTACATATTCCATTGTTGCCGCTAGCGTTGAATGCGTTTCTACATATTCCCCTATTTGTTGCCACACGTTGCAATGCGTTTCTGTTGTTATTCTTATTGTTGCCACAGTTGCAAGTTTCTGTTGTTCTTTTGTTGCCATAAGTTGCAATGCGTTTACATATTCCCATTGTGCCTGGCGCGTTGATGTTTCATCATTCCCCATTTGTTGCCACGGCATTACAATGCATTTGCTTTATATTCTACTTGTTGCCAACTGTTGCAATGCGTTTCTGTACACCTTCTATTTGTTGCCACTGTTGCAATGCGTGCCTCATACATATTCCCTGGCCCATGTTGCCACACCGTTGCAATGCGTTGTCAAACGCTATGGCAGGCTAAAAGTGCAATGCAATGCTGCCCATGTTTGGTTTTGCTCGAACATAGTAACGGCCAATAAACAGGAACACATACTCATCGAAAACCGTTGCTACATCGTGCAAATGCCATAGCAATATACGCCCAAAACATAAAAGAGGCAAGCAACTTCCACTGTTTTGGTAGGTGCCTGCCACTCAATGTGTCGTCATCAGTACGATTCACTCTGTCGGCACAAACACCTACAAACTTGTCCGAAGCGTTCTTTCCTTTCTTGTCGCTCGTCTGCTATTTTGTCGGCTATTGGTGTGTTGTTAGACCCTAGATTTCAGTTGTTTACATATTGCTATATAATCATTACCAGCGTTAAAACGATATTCTAAGTTGTTTGGTGAGTGTTTTTGCATGTGTTTTCTATTGATTTTACTGCTGAATAACTTCGTCCGCTCATACGTACCTTATCACACATTATTCCAACGTGGTTGCTATGGCTGTGAGCACTGAAAAAGAACTAACTGTACAATGAATTTCCATTTGTCTTTGTTCATAATTTTACAGGTTTTAAACGGTTAATAAGATTTTGTGTTTTTGGAACTGCAAAAGAAACCACGCACTTTTTATTTCTGTTGTTTGCAACTGTTTTTTTTGGCAAAGCGTGCATTGGACTCTCTGGTTTTGGTACCGTGTTGGCGATTCAGCCCCATAAGGTTGTAAAAGTTTGGCAGCATTGGCTACTGCTGGGTGAGGATGTCCACGCAGGATTGTAGTTCCTCCTCCAGTGGTTTCGCCTTCTTTCTTTTCGTTCAGCTACCTTTGTAGGTGATTCTCTCTTACACGGTAACAAAGCGCAAAGCGCAATTGTCCACTCCACGCGTGTGTATACGGTTGAAACAACACGCGAGTTTCTTCTCTTCTTTGCAGGAATAAAGTCTTGCGTTCTTTCTTGCTTGTGTGGTGGAAGCTTAAAAGTTCGGTTTATCTAGCTTTATTCGCATTCCGTTTGCGTTTATGCGTCATCTCTACTACCAAAGCGCTGAGCACAACGTAAGTGTGTCGACTCTGTAGCTGTGCCGTCGTTCCGCTAATGCGCTTCTCCAATTGGCGAAGTGTCTAAAGGTGCCTCTGGGCTACGCGCGCTACCAATAATTGTTGTCTACTGGTGCTGCACGATGTCGCCAGTAATTGGTACATTTTGTGCTATTATTATAAATTAAAAGGTTAATAAAATTTATAAAACTGATATTCATGGGCAGAATACCTACCGTTTGCGTTATATATAATAAAGATTAACCTCGGCATAACATGTTGTAAAACAAATTTGTTTCCTGTGTCGCCGAAAGTCTATTTTGTCGTTTATATCCCACGTGAATCCATCGTTTGCTGTCGCTCCGAGCGGTTCTAACAATAGTTGTTGCGCCGAATGCTGACTTCAGAATATTTTGCCATAGCGCATTGCTGTTTCGAAGTGTTGGGCACAAAATGTCGGCAGCTTCGCCCTTTAGGTGTTGCGGTTCACACTCCGCCCTGCTTTGTTTGGTGCACTGTGTCCACTTGTTATAATCTGCCCTCTCCTTTACCGCGCCGTGAGTTCGAGCGCTTCTGTTGCACAGTGCTCTTGGGTTTTCAACCTACTCTTCGACTGGTGCGCATGCCTTTCGTCGGGATGGGCATCGGGTGTGTTGTTATGCCCAACCTAATGGCGGTTTGATCTAAAGGAGCTCGCTAGCTGTGAAAGTCAGGGCGATAAATGAGTCAAGTCTAATGTTAATTTCATATTTTTGTCTCATTCACGTGTTTTATAGTTTTGCTGTAGCTCTTTACGTTTTGGCTAACTATATATATAAATATGTTAGCAGCGTGTAGCATTTGGTTGTTAGAAAACCGTTTGTTTGTTTTACATTTGCAAAAGTACAACGTAGCGAGCATATCAAGTTTCTTATGGGTAGTGTGTGGGTAGTATTGGGCGGTTTCCAGATGGCGCAATAAACAGGGCGTGCAGGCACACAAGAAAATAGTTTATGAGCAAGGCGATAAGCGTGTTTGTTGTGCCAAAATGTGTGCGGTGCATGTACAGTATGGTGAGTGCGCTCATGTAAGAATATTGTGCGTTTTAAAAAGTATGGTTTTGTGGTGCAAAAGGGTTTTTAGCGTGCAAAGGGGAGCTTTTGTGTTGCAGCCTTTTTGTTCCCCTACAAATACATGTAACAACCTAGAACAAACAAGTTACGCGAGTTTTCTATGACGCATTGCATATTCACAAAATGGGTGGCGTTCTACGCACGGGTGGTTGCCGAACACCCCGCCGGGCGTGCGCCGGAATTCATCGCGCCCGTATCCTAACGTACCAAAAATGTGTATCCATTTCGGCAAATGCGTGTCCACGGCTATTAAATGTGGAATTTCCATTTCACCGCACACGCGCAATTTCCGTCTCCCATTGCGTGGGTGTTTTCGTATATGCGGGCACGTCGTCGCCTACAGGCTGCAACGGTGCTGCAGCAGCTGCGAACGGTTTACTAATAATGTAACACCACCGACGACACACAAGAAACACTCCACTTGGGGCGTAAAGCGGTAGTCGGTAGCCGTCCTCTATCGATACCAATATGCATATTCATTTCACCGAATACGTGTCCATTTTCAACAAATACGCATTTCCACATTATTAAATACGTGTATTCCATCATCGCATCACATTTCCCTTCCCCATTACGTGTGTATTTGCGTATGCGGGCGACCATAAATCGCTACGGCTGCTGACGGATTACCAATAATACAACAGGCACACTGCGAAACGCCTTAACGACCACGTATATATACATCTCCTGAAAACCTTTGGGTAAAAGGTTTAGGAATATTTTAGAACTAGACCTACAGATTAAGGCTCTTTTTATAGCTTCTATCTTTTCGTAGGCACGTGCGACAAGCTTTAAAGTCGGCTACCGGTTTGCATCTTGTCGCTACTTCTATGAGAACTTAATTTTGAGGTTCTGTTTCCCCGATGGGCGAACCGCTCACCTTTAGTGCCGTCTGTCCCAGAACCATTGTAGCACGTTGCTGCTTTCGGGCATTATTATTTTTTGTTTTTCGTTCCTGTGGCATCAGTTTGACTTCAGACGCCTCGTAGTCTTTCCACAAACACACGGTGCTGCCTCCCAAATTGGTGGGTGGTGTGGTGCGGAAGTTACGCATCATCTGCTAATTTCGTCTGCTCCGCTCTTGCCCGGGCGTTCTACGTTCACCATATGTTTCCTCGCTGAAGCCATATTCAAAGGTATATATCCATTAGCAAATCGTGAGAGTTTGCCTTTATCATAACATACGCACATATTTCTGCCAACAACGAACATGCACTAACGGCATCTTTGTCGCGCACAAAGTCTTCTGCAAGGAGATCCTAGCTCTCTTCTCCGCCTAATATAGTTTTTGTCCTTCGGTAAGTGCTATTTCGTGATGCTATCCACTTAAATCCGGTGTAGCAATCGCGCATTTCTATGTGTTGTTTTTGGCATTTGTGCAATGACTTCGAGTGGTTACAATGGTTTTTAACAATATAGTCTTTAGGTGTCATTTTGCCTAAAGCCTGTCTGTTTGTTATGATATACCATAGGAAAATAAGGCAGGTTTGGTTTCCATTTATTAGAATCCATTCGCCGTTACTATCTTTACAAGCCATACCAACACGGTCGGCGTCGGGGTCGGAAGCCATCAAAATATCGGCATCTAATGCCTTTGCGTCTCTCAAGCCCAATGTTAATGCTTCGGCAATTTCGGGGTTTGGACGGTCTACAGTGAGAAGTTTCCATCTTTTACCATTTGTTCCTTTACGCAATGCACGTTTGTGAATCCCCATTCTTGTAGCGAACGTGGTATAATAACTCGTCCGGCGCCGTGCAAAGGTGTGTAAACTATGCAGAGATTGTGCTGCCGTTTAATTACACCGGGGTCTATACACACTGTTTTTACCATGTTTAGGTATGCCTTATCTACATCTTCTCCAATTATTTCAATAAGGTTTTTGTTGCCCTTAAACAGCAGATCTTCTATCTTAACTTGGTTCACCTGGTTGATAATTCCCTTATCGTGAGGAGCCAAAACCTGTGCGCCATCGTCCCAATATGCTTTGTATCCGTTGTATTCGCGTGGGTTGTGGCTTGCCGTAATGTTCACTCCGCCCTGCGCTTTAAAGTGTCTTATGGCGAAAGAACACTCTGGTGTGGGTCGCAAATCGTCGAAAAGATAAACCTTTATGCCGTTTGCAGAGAAGATGTTGGCTACTGTTTCGGCAAACAAACGAGAGTTGTTGCGACAGTCGTGGCACACTACTACCGATATTTGTTGCATATTTTTGAAGCACATTTTTAGGTAGTTGGCAAAGCCTTGTGTAGCCATTCCAACGTGTGTAGATGTTCATTCGGTTTTGTGCCTGCGCCCATATACACGCAAACCGCACTTTCCAAACTCAAGATCTTTATAAAACGACTCTATAAGAGCATCTTTGTTGTCGCTGTTTAGCATGTTTTCAACTGCCTTTCGTGTATCTTCGTCGAAAGCAGGAGCAAGGCATTGTTGTGCCTTTTGCTCGCATTGGGCAATAAGTTCTTTGTTCTGCATAGTTACCTGATAGTTTTATTGAGGGGTGTTTTTACGTCCCTCGGACGTTATTACTATATGGTTTGGTTGCCCCCATCCCATTTTACATTTGCACAGAGGGGTGTGCTGAAGGGCATTAAACAGTGCAAATATACTGAAATAAATAGAATATATACCTTAAATATAGGATTATTTTTGTATTTTTGTGTCCGATTTTCAAAATTAAAACTAACATACAACAGAATGGAAATATATTTTCAAGGTGTAATTTTAGCGATTTGCACCTTTTTTATAATAGGATTGCTACACCCCGTAGTAGTGAAATGAATTTTATTTTGGCACAAAAGGCTGAGTGGCTATGGCTTGTGGGAGGCATAGTTTGCTGCGTTTTCGCTCTGTTTGTGGCAGATATATTCTGGTCGGCACTACTTGGCGTAACAGGGAGCATCCTTGCTTTGGGGCATAGGAGAACTGTTTGAACAAGTGAAAAGGGTAGAAAAAGGGTGGTTCCCAATGAACCCTAAACGCAAAAACGCCTACAAAAAATAGCAAATGAAAGCCACTTTAATATTGGTGGGACGTACTAACAACGAACTGTTTGCACAGGCAATAGCCGACTATGTGGGACGCATTGAACACTACATTCCATTTAAAATAGTTACCATTCCCGAACTAAAAAACACTAAAAAACTGTCTGAAGCACAACAAAAAATACGCGAGGGCGAAACAATTCTACGCGAAATACAAACTGCCGACACGGTTGTGCTGCTCGATGAGCACGGAAAAGAGTTTCGGTCGGTAGACTATGCCGCATGGTTACAAAAGAAACAGAACACAGCAAAGCATCTTGTGTTTGTTATTGGTGGCGCATACGGCTTTTCGGAAGCTGTGTATAGCAGAGCAAACGAAAAGATTTCGCTTTCTAAAATGACATTCTCGCACCAGATGGTACGCCTTATTTTCGTTGAACAACTATACCGCGCATGCAGCATTATACGGGGCGAACCGTATCACCACGAATAGTTTGGCAATCCGTTTGCAGCATTATCGCAATCCGTTAGCAGCTGTAGGGGTCCGATTTATCGCGCCCGCATATACGAAAACACCCACGTAATGGCAAACGGATATGTGCGTGTGGTGAAATAAATGCACAGATTCGGTAACAGAAAAACACAAATTCGAGAACGACTATACACAAATTTGACAACAAAATACGTGTGCGATGAATCGAATACACGTATTTAATAATGTGAATATACATATTTGATAATGCAAGGATACGGGCACGATGAAACGGTCCCCGCTGGCGGAATGTTCGCAACCAATTTCGTGGAGTGACGTTGGTATTTCACGGAATGTTCGTTGCGGTATTCAGTCGTTCGACGCATTGATATAATATATATGACATCATCGTCAAACCGTCCACAACATTATCGTAACTCACGCTCGCTGCTCCGTTTTGATTTCGCTGATGGTTACGCATGCTGGCTCAAAAGACTCTTTGCGCTACGTATGCACGTGCACCAAACCCTGCACGCCAAAAGGGGTTTCTCTGTAAAGGCGGGCTGCAGACAAAAACAACCCAAAAGCACTACCGTAGCAACTATGCAACACGCACACCCCATCCCACACACCACATCGCACGCCTACGCAATGTCTAAACGCATAGGGTGCAATATGCCTGCTCGCTTATACAACAACATGTAACGCTCCACTACGTGATGGTGTTCTTTCTACGACGCAACTTGTCTAAAACACTCGAAGGATTATCGGGGAACAACATTCAACACAGCATGCAGCGCACAATAGTGCAAAACTCATTGGAATGCCATGCGAGATCGGAGCAAACCCGTCTCCACAGATGAGACAGCTCCACCTATCGTTTAGTACTGTCCACGTAAACCTTCCACATAATCGTGGTTCAATAACTCCGAAAAATCGGCCTTCATTGCTTTCATCTTCAATTCATCATCGCCAGACCAGCGATTGTTGCCCAAATGGGTCTTCAAACTACTTTCATAATAATTAAAAAAAGTTTAACGGCATAGGAAATGTTAATAAACTGACAACTAAAAATTGCCAAATAACGGCAAAATTGAGGTTGTCAAGCCGTCGTGAACAAACCTCTGTGGAGTAGCAAAGGCAGACATTCGACTGATGTAATCACGCTTCTACAGATCGTTAGCCATATTTCGATCGTTTCCGAGTGCAATATCGCCACCATTGTGCAGTATGTACTCAACGTACAATGTTAAACTTTCGCAACCATTTCGGTTCGCGAAAATGACTTCTTCTATATTTCCAAAGTCGATATAAAAAGTAAAAACTAATTTACAGATTATATGAGTACCTTTGTGTAAGGCAAAATAGAAGCGGACGAGAAAAACGCTTTGCCACACACCTAATTGGGGTTATATGTGCAGTTTATAAAAAGCCATTATTATGAAGAAGTTATAAAGCACAAACAAAGCACCAAAGCCATTGGTTCCATACTGGCCAAAGCTATAGAAGCTAACGGACTGGTTGTGCGCTTCACGGACAACTTCTGCAAATAGTTACACTCATGGCATGACGAATTTGCTGCGGAGGCATCAAAGAACAAACGACAATCGCTAACGAAACGCACAAAGCTATTCCTGGAAGGAGAAGCAAGGAATAAAGTGTATGGCAGGCGTTCATGATACCGTATTCCTATCGGATGTAGAATCAACTGCTATGAACAAGTGTATGCAGAGTTTTAGCGAACCATTCCCGCTCGCTCGGCAATAGCAGTAAAGACTTTGCAAGAACGCACTGGTTGAAGTGGGTGTGTGCAACATTAAGATACAAAAACTAATTCATTTCATAATATTTTGGTGACTCACTCTTCTATACACATAGAAGGGTTTAGGCTTTTTTGTTTGTAAACAAGTCCCATGCTTGCTGTTTGGTGAGGAAACGTGGCGAACAGATTGCAACAATGTGGCGGACATTCGGCGTACTTTTTTCTAGATCGGGTGGTTTTTTGTGAGTTTGGCTTCAAACTTGACTGGGCGGACCAGCCCGTTGATCGGGTGGATTTCAGCGCGTCCAGCGTCAAAGTCGTCGGCTTTCGCCTGGAAACAGGCGCCGATGCGTCTGGAACGTTATGCCATCGAGCCGATCGAGCAGGGCGCCGTCGTTGACAGCAGCGTCGAACGGCGTGAAAGCGATAGCCCGATGCCTGTTGCGCGCCCTGCGCAAGACAGGTTCATCGACCAAACGGTTGCGATGGCTGCCGTCCTCCTCGGTCATCCTCAAGCGGATCACGCTGCCGGCGGACCTGAAGGGATGACTACGAAGTGCAGGTCGAATCGAGGCCCGGCCAGTACATCCCGTTTGCCATCGACGAGGTGAACCTGGATTTCCAGGTGCTGGGTCCTTCAGCCAACTCGGAAGACAGCGTGGATGTGCTGCTGGCGGCCTCGCCTGCAAGGAAAAGGTCCGATGACCGGGTGATGGTGGCCGAACTGGCCGGACTGAAAGCCCGTGATCATCGATGTCGAGCCGTATGCGGCGCGCATCTCCATCGACAGCATCATCAGCCAGCTGCCGGCTGGCGGTGAAGGACTGATCCTGGCCGTGTTGACACATCGGCGGAACCGCCGCGCCTGTCCGTCGTCTAGCGGGCAGACCATCTTCGAGCGTGACAGCCGCTTCGGTGGCAGCAAGCTCACGCAGAAATCGTGCGCCTGCATGGGCTGACGGTCGAGGAAGCCGAGCTGGAAGAAAGCGCACCGGCGGCCTGCCCGAAAACTACACGACCGAACTGCTGCACCCTTCGTAGAGGGGCCGCGAACATACACCTCCTTTCGGTTCTTCTTCTCGTCCACGCCGTGCAGAACGCGTCGACCGCATCTTCCTGGCGGGCGGTGCTGCCGTCACGCCGGGTCTGGCCAGCCGTGCTGCAGAAGACATCGGTCCTGACCAGAGTCCTCAACCCGTTCCAGGGCATGAGATCGGTGATTCGATTTCGAAGCAGATGGATCTGGATGCTAGCACTCCTGGTGAGCTGCAGCCTGGCCATGAAGTTCGACCAATGATCCGCATCAACCTGTTGCCGCACCGCGGCGGGAAACGTGAACGTCATAGAGCGCGACTGCAACCAGCTGGTGATCTCCGCCATCGTCCGCGGCATCGTCTTCCTGGGCGGCATGTTCATCAATCACGGGATCGAGAAACCAGAACGCCCGCAACGACTGATCCGTTCCGAGAACCGAGCTCAGACACGCAGATTGCCGAGATCAGGACCTGGAAGGTGCCATCGCTTCGCTGAAGCCGCCAGAACGCGGTCGAGGACCTGCAGAGCGACCGCACCATTCCGGTGCACCTGTTCGACGAGCTGGTGAAGATGACGCCGGAAGGTGTCTACCTGGTTTACAAGCTGGAACAGCGCGACATGCAGAGTCACGCTGTCGGGCATGGCGCGAGTCCAGCGAACGGGTGGCCGGGTTCCTGCGCAACCTCCAGCGAGCGCAGTGCCTGGCTGGAAAAGCCGCAGCTCGAGGAAATCCGCGAGAACGAGTTTCGCACCCGTGGCAGGGACGGCGAGATCAAGCGCGCGCATGAATTCCGCCTGAATGTGGTGGTCAAGCGCCGGAGCGCCGTCTGACGCCGCCACGAACGCCGTTGCCCTGATCAACGCGGGGAGCCAGCTGATGAAGAACATCGAGCTTGATTTCGCTGGCCTGATAGCAGTTCGAGGGTCTCAATGGTCGCCATCCTGGCCTGTGGCCGATCGCGCCCAAAGGCACTGCTGCTGACCGGTGTCGTGGCTGCACATCGTGGTGGGCGGCTGGTTTGCACTACTGGAGTGTAGCTGAACGAGACTGAGTCCACCACGGCGCAGGAACGGGTCCTGAAGGACGAATACGCAGAAAGTGGCCAAGGCAGTGAGCCTGGACGACCTGCGCCGGCAGAAGGTGCTGGCCCGAGCGGTACGTGGGCGTGCTGGAGAAACAGCTGCCCAGCCGTGCCGAAAATGGATGCGCTGCTTTCCGACATCAACCAGGCCGGTGTGGGCCGCGGCGCACTGCTGCAGCTATTCCGTCCCGGTTCGGTGGAGCTGAAGAAACACTAGCCGAGCTGCCCGATTGCCGTGAAGGTGGTGGGGGCTTCCCACGACCTGGCCTCGTTCGCGTGACCTGGCCAGCCTGCGCGCATCGTGACGCTCAACAACATCACCATCGAGGCATCGCAACGGTGGAAACCTGGAAATGAGCGCCACGGCAAAACCTTCGCTACCTGGACGAGGATGAGCTTGCCAGACAGTCCGCTGGAGCAAAAAGTAGAAGACGACCAAAGGGCTGATCTCGGTGGGATCCGTCCTGCTGGCCAGCACGATGCTGGGAGCCTGCAGCGCCGATCTGGATGAGTGCAGGGGCTGGATGGACCAGACCCGTGCCAACACGCCGCGCCGCGTGGGCAAGCTGGACGAGCCGAAGAACTTCGTGCCGTTCCGCTATGAAGCCGGCTGGATTACGACCCGTTCTCCGACAGCAAGCTGGCCGTGGCCATAGCCAACCTGACCGTCGCAGCCGTTCCGGCCTGGCGCTGACCGCAACGCCGCCGTGAGTGCTGGAGAACTTCCGCTCGACACGGTGCGCCTGGTCGAGGCACCTGCAAGCGAGACCAGCAGCAGCGTGGCGCTGCTGTCGGTCGACAACGTGGTCTATCAGGCACGCGTGGGCAGCTACGTGGGTCAGAACTACGGCCGCATCGTGAGATTACCGAAACCGAGATGGGCATCAAGGGAGCTGGTGCGAGATGCGACCGGCGACTGGGTGGAACAGGACACCACCCTTGCCTGGAAGACGAACCCGAACCATGAACCAACGACCTGGGAACATAACGGCCGCCGCTTTCTCCAAACCTCCATTGCCGCAGCCCTTGTCGGGTTCGGCACCGTCGCTGCCAGCCCGGCGTGGGCGTCAACAACTCCATCGAGATCGATCATCGGCGCCCAGCGCTGGCACCACGCAGGTGCGCATCCGCATGGGCATCCACCGCTCCTGAAGTGCCGGCCAGCTTCGCCTGGCCAATCCACTACGCCTGGCGCTTGATTTCAGGACACCGACAACCGCATCGGCCGCAGCCTGGTCGAGCTGACCGGTGGTGACGTCAGAGCGTCAACGTGGTGCAGGGTGGCGAGCGCGCCCGTGTCGTGTTGAACGCCGGCGCGCCCGATGCGCTTCAAGTCCGAGATCGAGGGCGTGACCTGATCCTGTCGCTGGATCGCCAGGAAAGTGTCGAGCACGCCTGCCGCGTGGCAGCCAGCTGCCATGGTGGCGCAGGCCAGCAAGGCGGATGCCCGTGGTGCGGTTGGACAGCCCATTCGCTCAGGACATCGACTTCCGCCGCGGCAAGGATGGTGAAGGCCGCGTGGTCGTCAACCTGTCGGATGATGGTGCGGGCGTCGATGTGCGTCAGCAGGGGCAAGAAACCTGATCGTCGAATTCCGGTAGCGCCTGCCGGACAAAGCCTGCGCCGTCGGCTGGATGTCGCCGACTGCACGCCCGTCAAAGACTATCCGCAGCGTCCAGCAGAATGGCAACGCCCGCCTGATCATTGAGCCACGCAGGGTCTGTGGGAGACACAGCGCCTATCAGGCGACTCGCGGTTCGTGGTGGAAGTGAAGCCCGTCAGAAGATCGAACCGCCTCACGCAGACGGCAGCGTCCGGCTACGCGGCGAGCGCCTGTCGCTGAACTTCCAGAACGTCGACGTGCGTGCTGCTGCGAGTCATTGCCGACTTCACCAACCTGAACATCGTCACCAGCGACACCGTGCAGGGCAAGCTCACGCTGCGCCTGAAGGATGTGCCCTGGGACCAGGCGCTGGACATCATCGTGCGAGTCGCGTGGTCTGGACGTGCGCAAGAACGGCAACGTCGTGATGATCGCGCCGCGTGAAGAGCTGGCCACGCAAGGAAGAAAGCTGGCGCTGGAATCGAAGCAGATCTCAGAAATCGAGCCGCTGCGCACCGAGACCTTCACGCTGAACTACCAGACCGCCGAAGCTGCGCGGATGCTCACCGACGAGAAGCAGTCGGTGCTGTCCAACGCGGCAGCGCGCTGGCCGACATCCGCTCGAACAAGCTGTTCGTGATGGACACGCCGTCGCGTCTGGATGAAGATCCGCCAGATGATTGCGCAGATCGACATCCCGGTCCGCGAGGTGCTGATCGAGGCGCGCATCGTCGAGGCTGACGACCGCTTCTCGCGCAACCTGGGTAGCCAAGCTGGGCTACTACGACCGCGCACGATCTACCATACCGCGGCCCGTACCAACCCGGTCACGGGCGAGACGGAAGCAGTCAACGTTCGGTCCATGGTCCGGGCTCCTCGCTGGGCAACCACATCGGCTACGGCACCATCTCGAGGCAATCTGTCCGGCGCAGCCGACCTGTCCTCGCAGCTGGGTGGCGAGAACGGTGGCGGTGAAGTCCTGGGTCTGGGCAAGGCCACGGCGCTGGACAACACCAACTTCTTCAGCTTCCCGGCGGGCGGCATCAACGGTACCAGCCGGCTTCGCTGGCCATCAGCCTCTTCGGCTCCAGCCTGTCGCGCTTCATCAGCCTGGGCTGTCGGCCTGGAAGCTGACCAGCGCGGCAGGTGGTCTCCAGCCCGCGCGTGCTGACCTCCAGCCAGCGCCCGGCGGTGATCGAGCAGGGTGCCAGGCTGCCGTACGAGTCGGCCACCTCAGCAGCGCCACCTCGGTGCGTTCCCGCAGGCCAACCTGCGGCTGAAGTCGCCCGCAGATCACGCCTGAAGGCGACGTCATCCTGGATGTGGACGTCAGCCGTGACGCGGTGGGTCAGCTGACCAACGCCAGCTACGCCATCGACACCCGCCACGTGAAGACCCAGGTGCGTGGTGGAAGACGGCGGCACCGGTGGTGATCGGCATCTACGAAGCAATTCGAGCGCAACCGGACCGACAAAGGTGCCCTCTGCTGGTGACATCGGTCCTGGGCTACCTGTTCCAGCCGCACCACGCGGACCAACGACCGGACCGAGCTGCTGGTGTTCCTCACGCGCATCGTCACCGATACGCTGGCCCAGCGCGGTCAGGTCATCCGAAAACGGCCTGCCGACGGCAGGCGGCTCTAATGGCAAGGCGGCATAAGCCGCGCGCATCTCCTCGTGGGCATGATGGGTGCCGGCAAGTCGACCGTCGGTGCGGCTTGCCCGGCGGCTCAGTCGTGCCTTCATCGATGCCGACCGTGAGCTGGGAAGAACGGCTGGGGGTCAGCATACCGACCATCTTCGAGCTGGAGGCGAAGGGCTTTCGCCGCCGCGCAGACCCGGCTGCTGGATGAAAGCTGAGCGCCCGCGATGGCTGGTGCTGGCCACCGGCGTGGCGCCGTCCTCGCCCTTCAACCGCGACATGCCGACACGCAGCCCGGGTCGTCTACCTGCAGGCCTCGGCGGCCGACCTGTGGCAGCGGCTGCGCGACCGCCACCGGCCGCTGCCGCACCCGCCACGCGCGAACGCATCCGCAGCTCACACGGCAGAGCAGGAGCCGCTTTATCTGAGGTGGCCGATCACATCGTCACCACCAGCCGCCAGCCCATCGAGCAGATCGTCGAGACCATCGTGCAGGTGCTTCAGGCGCGGGAGGATGCGCCGACACACACGCAACCCTGAGGGATTCCCATGCCCCAGTCCCCAGATCCTGACCGTCGATCTCAGCGAACGCAGCTACGACATCCAGGTGGGCCTACGGCCTGCTGGACGAGAATCACGCCTTCCGGAGCGCGGCGCGCAGCCGCTCGTTGGCCGTCATCTCCGACAGCAACGTCGACCCGATCTATGGTGCGAGGTCGAGGGCGCTGCTGGCCCCAGTGGCACATCGATGGGTGCGCATCGTGGTGCCGGCCGGCGAAGGCCAGCAAGTACTGGCAGCGGCCTCGACGCCATCCGCTGACCATGCTGGAAGGCCCGGCTGGACCGCAAGGGCCTGATCGTGGCGCTGGGCGGTGGCGTGGTGGGCGATCTGGCCGGCTTTGCGGCCGCCAGCTTCCAGCGCGGCATCGACTTCGTGCAGGTGCCCACCAGCCTGCTGGCAGAGTCGACTCCTCCGTGGGCGGCAAGACCGCATCAGCATGCGCGCGCCACGGGGAACATGGTGGGGCCTTCCACCAGCGGCGGTCGTGGCCTTGCCGGCACACTGAAAGACCCTGCCGTCGCGTGAGCTGGCCGCCGGCCTGGCTGAAGTCATCCAAGCACGGTGCCATCGCCGACCCGCGCCTATCTGGAACAGGTGGCCGTCGACATGCCGGCACTGCTGGCCTGCCAGCCCAGGCGCTGGCGCGCGCCATCCTGGCCTCCATGCGCATCAAGGCGGCCGTGGTGGCTGCCGACGAGCGCGAGCCGGCGATGCAGGCACATCTCAACTGGCCACGCAACCTGGCCATGCCATCGGTGGGCGCCGGCTATAGCAAGTGGCTGACAGCGAGGCCGTGGCACGCCGGCATGGTGATGCGGCCGACCTGTCGGTGCAGCTGGGCCGCATGCCTGCCGAAGCAGCTCGGTGAACTGCGCCGGATCATCACGTCGGCCAGCCTGCCCGCGGGCGCCCGCCTGGCCGGTGGATGACTACCTGCACAACATGGCCATCGACAAGAAGGCCGAACGCATCCCCATCTTCTGTGGTGCTGAACGGGCTGGGCCATGCGGCCACCACGCGCCGATGAGGCGCTGGTACAGAGCGGTCATGCCGATCATCTGCGATAAGCGCGGCCGGTCGCGTGGTCTGGGCCATCCGCGAGGGCCGCCAGGCGGCGGGCGGTGGTTCGCCCTTCCTGATAGGGACATCGGATCTGCCGCGTTGAGCGTCGCTGGCGCCGTACTCGCCACGTCCGTGAACGCCGATCGGCCCCGCGCCTGTCGGTCAGCACCGGGCAGCCGCTGGGTCTTCCCGCCTACAGTGCCAGCATGCCGGCCCTGTCGCCGGCGGCTGACGGGAAAGAGTCAATGACAGACTGGATCGGAGCAGATGGCGAAAAGCTGACCGCTGCCTATGCGGCGCAGGGCCTCGCCGGTGGCGGTGGCCGAGCGCTGTTCGAGCACGACAGCGCAGGATGAGGAGCTGGGCGCGTTCGGGTGCTGAGCCGCGAGGCCGCGTGGAGAGCGCGGCGCTTCCGGCAACGCTGGCGCGACACGCGCCGCAGTCGCACGCTGGATGGCGATGCCGATGATGGTGCGCGGACGTTTCGCTGCCGTCGTATGCCAACGAGGTGGAAGCGTCTCGCCGGTGGTGGCACGGCTGCTGGAAGACGGCTGCGTGGTGCTGGGCAGGGACGGTGATGGCCGCGCACGTGCGGTGGTGGCCGGTCGTTGCATCGAGGGCGCCTGGTGCGCCAACCCGTGGCAGCCGGCGCTGCAGGCGGTTCGTCCGGCGGCGGTGGCCTGTGCAGCGGGCATGCCCACTGCGTGTGGCCATTGGCCGGATCGGGTCGCTGCGCATGCCGGCGGCCTTCTATGGTGTGTTCGGTTTCAAGCCCGCACGGCTGGGGTGCCGCTGGCTGCGCCGGCATGGGGCGCGTGGCAGGTCCGATCACCCGCAGCGTGCATGATCGGCGGCGATGATGAACATCCTGGGTCGCCCTGACCGTGACTTTGCCTGTCTGCCGCCCGAGCCTGGAATACCGGATGCGGGTGGACGGGACGAGTCGAAGTCGCTGACCATCGCGGTGCTGACCGACATGAGGTGGGGCCGGCAGTGGATCCGGCCATCCGCCCACGGCGGTGCGAGAGCTGCGGGCGCTGCAGACGGCGGAGGCCGGTGTCGCGATGATGACAGCCTGGATCCGGAGATGTTCGAGGCGTACGAATGCTGCTCGAGGCCGGTGCCATCCGGGATCTGGGAGCGATGGGCGGCACGGGCAGGTTCGCCTGCCGGGCTGGTCGACTGGGCCGGGCGCCGCGCCCCCGGATTCAGTGGCCCGCAGGTGATGCAGGCCCTGGCCGACATCCGTGCGCATGCGTGCCGCCATCAGCGAGGCGATGATGGGTTACGACTATCTGCTGATACCGGCGGTCTCGCCCGGTGCTGCCGTGGGCAGTCGGCGCTGTCGCCCGCAACGACCCGCAGGACGGTCTGCCACGTGTGGCCTTCACGGTGCCCTGGCTTTTGCCGAGCATCCGGCGGCGTCGCTGAACTGGCGCCATGGTGCCGACAGGGTGCCGTGGGGTGCAGGTGGTGGGCCCTTCGACGATCTGGGGGTGCTGCGGCTGTCGCGCACGCTGGAGATCTGCGTCCCGAGCAGGCGGGCTGGCCGCTGGGCTGAGCACTCACGCGCCATCATCGGGCCCAGGATCAGGTCACGGGCGCCGCGGGTGGCGTCGGCCGAGGACTGGCCACGTCTCGGGCGGTGGGCGAGCTTGCCTTCCGGGGGACGCCGAGGCACTCAGGCGGGATGTAGTGCCGTATCCACCGGGCGTGGGCCGTGCGGCGGTCGTCAGCGGTATCGACAGTATCATTAGAAGCGGGACGGCCTGTGCCCGGGTTGTCCATGCGCCCTTCAACCCGAGATAGTCATGTCCGAGCTCGGCACGAGATCAAGCGTCATATCCGTACCGATTCCCGACTGGCCCAAGGCGGGGTGATGTTCCGCGACATCACGCCGCTGCTGCGGGATCCCTCGCCTGCTGCGGGCCATGACGCGCATCGCTCGTCGAGCGCTACGCCGGGGCCGGCATCTCGCTGGTGGCCGGCATCGGTGCGAAACTTCATCATCGGGCCGCTGATCGCACGCCAGCTGGGCGTGAGCGTGGCCCGTGCGCAAGCAGGCAAGCTGCCCTTCCGAGAGCGTCTCGGCCACCTATGAGCTGGGTGGCAGGCGACGGTCGGCTGCATCGAGCGCCTGCAGGTCCGGCGAGCGGGTGCTGCTGGTCGATGACCTGATCGCCACGGGCGGCACCATGCTGGCAGCCGTGAAGCTGCTGCGCCAGCTGGGCGCGCCGAAGTGGTGGAAGGCGCGGCCATCATCGAGGCTGCCCGAGGCTGGGCAGGGCGCAAAGCTGCGCAGACCGGCGTGCAACCTTCGCTGGCGCGCTTTTCCGAAAACCGAACAATGAGGGGCGGATGCCGGACCGGCACCAGTCAGGGTCGACAAATGGCTGTGGGCCGCGCGCTTCTTCAAGACGCGCTGCGCCCAGATGCCGTCGAGAATGGCCGGGTGCTGGTCAGGGCAACGCGTCAGGTGGCGCGCCTGCTCAGGAGGGCTGCTCGCATCCGCACGGGTGACGTGCAGCGCGAAGTGGTGATGCGCTTTCCGGCGTTCGGGGCCTGCGCCGGTGGCGCGAACGCTCTACCGGAAACGCCGGAATCCGTCGCCGCCCCGCAGGCTGCTGCCGAACGCCGGCGCTTCGAGCGTGGACCGGCCCAGGGCCTGCACGGCCGGCCTTCCAAGCGCGATCGGCGCGAACTCTCGAATCCGTCTGGACTGATCTTTCTTCATTCATGAACCCATCTTCCGAAAACGCCGCGCCCGTCGGCGCTGTTGCAGCGAGGCGCTTCCCTGACCACCGACAGGCTGGACCCGCTGGGCAGCGCCGACATCTCGATGCGCTGGGCGCGCCCGGCTGCCGACAGGCTGCTGCTGGTGCCCGTGAGTGTCTGTGCGGCCGTGCAGGCGTGCCTGCCTGCCACCTCTGGCCGGGAAGCCGGCGCGGCGGCTACTGCCCAGGGCGCATCGGCCAGCCAGGCCGGACGATCTGCCTTCAATGGCATCCCGTTCGGTGCCAGCCGATACCCTGGCGGATGGGAGTTCCCCTTCGCCGGGACGGTGCCGAGGCAGGCGATCGCATGTGGCTCGACGGGGACCAGGCGCCGGGCGGCGCGTGGTCCGGAATGCGAAGCCCTGGGCTGGCCGTCTGGCATCCGCTGGACGAGGCGGATGGCGGGGCTGCACGGCGGCATCTATGCGCATCGGCCCGATGCCGGCGCGGTAGCGCTGGTGGCCTCCCTTTGCCGCCACGCTGGCCTGCTGCCGCGACGTGCAGCGGTGGCATCCGTTCTTTCACCGATGGTGGCGCTCTCGGGGCGTCCCCAGATTGCGTGCTGTCAGCCGGGGTTTGACGCCGTGCTGGCGGGTTCCGCACCGGCAGCCGGCACGCCGGCCGACAAGACTAGCGCCGCTGCCGATGATCCGTTCGGGGAATATGGCGTCCAGGCGCGGCAGCCCGGCCGCCATGCATCGCCAGCGCGCGAGATGATCCTGCAGGCCCTGGGCGGCAGCAATGCCTGTCTGGTGGCCCCACGGTCTGCTCACGGTGGTCTAATCCTCAGGCGGCGGTCTCGCTGGCCCGCCAGCTGGAAGCGCTGTGTCGCATCTACTGGCAGGCGCTGCAGGTGGGCGGCGTGCGGGTGATGCCCATCGAACCCGCTGATATCGCCATGGAGACCGGCAGGGACGCTCGCGCGGACGCCGCCGGTTCCGGTCGGCGGGGTCGGCGTGCGCTTTTCCGGCGGGCAACGACTATTTCCGCATCTGGATTGCCGACCTGCTGTGCATGATGCTGACTGGCGGCCTGTACTGGCCTGGCTGCGTCGGCGTCGCTGGCTGTTCCTGGATGCCAATACCTGGGTCGGTGCGCATCGGCTGGCCGACCTGCAGCAGGCGCCGCTGCCCGGCGTCTGGCCCCCGCCAGCAGCCGCTGGCCGTGAGCGCCTTCATCGATTGGCCTGTGGCTGTTCATCACCCGCTCCATGGGTATCTTCGGGTGGCCCATGCTGGTGGCGCTCTTCGGCATCAGCGGTCCGCTGTGCTGTACACGCCGGCTGGCGGGCCCGTCCTGAGCCTGGTGGGCTGGCGTGGCGCACCACTGAACTTCCAGGGTGACCTGCGCGGCAGCCTGCTGGTCTGGATCCGCATGGCCTGCCCGCTGGTGCCAGCCGGCTTGCTGATCAGCGCGCTCTGGACAACTTCCGGCTGTGGCTGCTGGGCCGCAGCTGGACATCCACTACGGCCTCACCTCCGAAGTGCAGGGGACTGATTCCCTGGATGGTGGCCCTGTCCGTGGCGCTGGCCACAGCCAGCTGGTATCACGCCGCGGTTCATTTCCCGGGCTGGGCCATGTGCACCCATCCGGACGGCGTCGATCGTAGCCGCCTGCATTTCTGGCCGCTGCTGCGGGCGGCCTGATAGCGATGGTGCTCATCCTGCGGCGCCCTTCCTGGCCATCGGTCTGGTCTGCGCCCAATTGGCCGGTGCTGCTGTCGCTGCTCAGCATCGAGCCGCCAGGCACGCTGAAAGCCTCCCAACCTGGCGCCTGATGCCGACTCCCTGTTCGGCAGCCTGCGACTGGATGTCTCAGTGCTGGACGGCGGTGTGCTCACCGATGGCGGAGCTGTGCGTCGCCTGTCGCGCCACCATGGTGCTGCTGATGCTGGCGGGCTGCGGCCTCTTGCTGATGATGAGCTGGCGCTACTTCTCCACGGCTCTGGAACAAGACCTGGGCACCTTCCGGGTGGGGGCTATGCCTTCGAGGCCATCTGGCAGCAGGCCGGCTGATGTAGCCACCAGACTAACTTCTGTGACGTACTCACGCTGCTGACCCTGGGGTTGTGTACCCCTACGGCGTGGTGCGCATGGCCCGCCCTGCGGCGCGGTCCCGTCGGGTCCTGTCCTTCAGCGAGCCCATCAGGGGCCGTCAGCCCGCCGCCGGCAACGCCCTGGCCGTTCCCCCGGCACGCACCCACTGGGTACTGGCACTGGGCCTCATGGCAGCCGCTGGTGTTCGCGGTCTGGGTGGCGCTCTATGGCAGGCCGGTGCTCAGCGATATGCTGGTGCGTGCCATGCCGCCCGCCTTCGACTGCCCTGGGCGATGCCACGCGAGCCGCCTGCGGCGGGAAGGCGTGCAGCCGTCGGGCTGTCCATCGAACCCAGAAGCGCCTGCGTGAAGGAAAGTGCAGGCGGCCGTGCGGAAGAGCTGGGGAGCGGGAGCTGCCGCCTACCGCATCCCGGTTCGTACAGGGGGCGACGTGCAGGGGCCCAACGCCGTGAGCGCTTGCGGCAACCTCATCTCATCACCGACGAGCTGACTGGGCGCAGCGGCCCGCCAGCCGGATCGTGTTGCAGTGCTGGTGCGGGCGTTCTGGGGCGCGAGATGGCCCGTCATCCATCAGGATCCGCAACGCATCACCTGCTGGCCTCGCTGCGCGAGTCGGTGAAGATGGTGCTGACAGGCCGGGGGCAGGACGACCTGCTGCTGGCCTCCGAGGCCGACACCGTGCTCTACCAGGGCTGCAGCGCCGACACGTCCGGCAGGCGGCCGATGCGGGCAGTATCCATGCTGCGGGCCAGCGCCATTCGCCCAGGTCATGGCCGATTTCCTGAAGGCCCTGGAAGCCGCACCTTGGCAGCCGCAGCCTGGAGTGGCCGCCCAGCGCGTGCCCATCAGACTTATCTGCACAGCCGGTGGATGCGAAGGCTGGAACTCAGGACAAGTGAAGTAATCACTCGCCATTGATCCTTCTGCTGATTGCGCCGCCGGTTGGCCTCCATGGGCGCCGGTCTCTTACCGTGTTCATCTTCGGCAAGCGTACGGGCATAGTCGATCGTTCTCATTGATCGGTTTCTGCCGCGCCCGCAAACAACAGCTCGAGCGACACCGCTATCCACGGGCAGCCATGCCCGGATGCAGCCCCATGCCGCCAACGGCCTGGAGCGGTGGCCGCGGGCGTGGACACCTGCGAAACCCTAACCGCCGCCCCATCAAGCGCGCGGCGCCCATTCATCCAGCGGCTGGCGCGTCGAATGGCCGAGCCGGCATCACGCCCTAACAGCATCTCGGTGGCCAGCGTCGTGTTTGCGGCCCTGGGGGCTGTCTGCCTGCTGAGTCAGCCCGTCGGCTGGGGCCATAGCCTGTGCCGTGGGTATCCAGCTGCGCCTGCTGTGCAATCTCATCGACGGCATGGTTGCTGTCGAAGGCGGTCGCAAGACGCCCACCGGCGCGCTCTACAGCGAAGTGCCGACCGCGTGGCCGATTCGGTGCTGCTCGTGTCCTGGGGTATGCCGTGGGCGTGCCCTGGCTGGGCTGGCTGGCCGCACTGGCGGCGCCTGCACCGCCTACGTGCAGGTGCTGGGCGGCTCGCTGGGAGCTGGTGCAGAGCTTCCGCGGCCCCATGGCCAAGCAGCACCGTATGGCGCTCATGACCGGCGCCTGCCTGCTGTCCCCCTCTTCCGGGACCTGCCTGCACTGGCCTGATCTGATGACCCTCGGTGCGCTGATCACCTGTGGCACGCGCCTGAAGATATGCTGCGCAGCTGCGCTGATTGGCTGGCATGCGATGCGGCTGGGCTACGCTCGAGACAAGTCCGTGCAGCCGTTTTCCCGGACCGGGGCATGACGAGATGCTCTGTCGCCAATGGCTCCGCTGGGTGGTAAACCGTGCATCGTCCTGCATCTGTCTCGTGGTGCGCCTGCCTGGGGGCTCGTTCAGAGGCTGACATGACTGAAGGGACATTACGCTTCTGGCACGATGGAATGAACGAGGTACTAGTCATTCCGTTTTCTCTTTCATGCCCATGTCCAAATCCTGTTCGCTTCCCGCTCGATCCTGGTCCTGCCGCTTCTGGCCTCCTGCTGAGCCTTGCGGTACGGCCCATGCACGGTGGCTGATTCTGCGTCTGTACGGCCGGCCGGCGACGAAGACCGCCGCTGGCCAGACCTCTCACACGCACTACCCGCTCACGCTGGAGAACTGCGGCCAGAAGGTTACCTATCGCAAGGCTCCGGAGCGCGCCGTCGCGCTGGGTCAGAACAGCGCCGAGATCCTTTTGCTGCTGGGGCTTCAGGATCGCATGGCAGGCACTGCCTTCTGGCCCAGCCAGGTACTGCCGCAGCTGGCCGATGCCAATGCCAGGTGAAGCTTCTGACGGTGGAGATGCCCCGACTCGAGTCCATTCTGGCCGAGGCCCGACTTCGTGGCGGCTGCGCTGCCTAGCCTGATGGGGCCCAACAGCAAGGTGGCCAAGCGTGAAGACTTCCAGAAGATGGATGTGCCCACCTACCTGGCACCTGGTACCTGCCTGGCCAGCGGAACGGCCAAGGATGCCTACGGCAGCCGTGACCAGCTCTGGACCCCCGGTTTCTCTACCGGGAGATCGACGAGCTGTCGCGCATCTTCGACGTGCCTGATCGAGGTCGGGCTCTGATCGCCGACCTGAAGGCGCGTGAAGCGAAAGTGCGCCCTGGCCGCAAAAGGGTTGGTGGCGGGCAAGACCAGGCCGTCCTTCCTCTTCTGGTTCTCCAGTCCGTCACCGGCAGCTGATGCCTATGTGGCCGGCAGGAATGGTGCCCTCGGGCTACATTGCCGATCTGCTGGGTGGCTGCAACGCCGTCGCCAGCGAGACCGAATGGCCGACGATGAGCTGGGGAAAAGCATCATCGCCACTCATCCGGACGTGATCGTGGTGGCTAGCCTGGATCGCAACCGCTGGGAGCTGGACAAGCCTCAGGCCAAGATCGCGTTCCTTACGTCCGATACTGCTACCCGTGAAATGCCGGCAGTGAAGGGCGGGCGGCTGATCGTGATGGATGGTTCTGCCATGGATCCGTCGGTGCGCACCATCTACAGGGGCCGAGCAGGGTGGCCAGGGCTCTGCAGGAGCGGAGGTGGAGTCGCAGGCAAGCGGCGCTCCGTCGAAGGTGCCTGGCCAGAAGAAATCCGGCACTTCTTCCGGCAAGTCCGAAGTCCGTTGATGCGCACGCTGGCCCTCTGGAGCACGCTGCTGGTTGCGGCGCTGCTCGTCATCGCCCTGGCCGTCGGTGTGAGCGTCGGCATCCGGTGATCTGCCATTCACTGTCGACGACCGGACGACCATCACCAACCGGCTGGGCTGGACGCAGATCGACATCAGTCGCATCCATGAGACGGTGATCTGGGACTATCGACTTTCCCGCGCTGGCGGCCACCTTCTGTGGTGCCGGGCTGGCGCTTTCGGGGCGAGTGATGCAGGCGCTGCTGCGCAACCGCTTGCAGAGACCCTACGTGCTGGGCATATCCGCAGGTGCCTCCACGGGTGCGGTGCTCATCGTCATCCTGGAGTATAGGTGGGTGTCGTTGGCCTGTCGATGGGGGCCTTCACCGGCGCATTTGCAGCGTTCTTCTTCGTAGCGCTCCTGTCCAACGCCATGCGCAGCGGTCCGGATCGCACCATTCTGGCCGGTGTGGCCGCCTCGCAGCTTTTCAACGCCGTGACTACTATCGTTACCACGGCTGCCCAACGCCAGCAGGCACGCGACGTGATGTTCTGGCTGCTGGGCGGCTTCGGCGGCGTACGCTGGCGAGGTTCGCCTTGCTGGCGCTGGTCATCTCGGTGGGCCTGGTGAGGGTGCCTGATGTATTCGCGTGTGCTGGATGCCTTCGCCTTCGGTGACGAAGCGGCATCGGCACTGGGCGTCAATGTCACTGCTGCACGGCTGGTGCTGTTCGCGCTCACTGCACTGATGACGGCCACCATCGTCAGCATGGTGAGGTCCATCGGCTTCGTGGGCCTGGTGGTGCCACGCCGCACGCTGCACGTGGTGGGGCCATTGCATGCCGCGATTGCTGCCAGCCTGCGCTGGCCAGCGCCGTCTTCATGGTGCTGGCCGATATCGGCTCGCGCGTTCTGGTGGATCAGCAGGTGCTGCCGGTGGGGGTCGTCACGGCGCTCGTGGGCGTGCCGTTCTTCTCGGTCGTGCTTTACCGAATGCGGCGTGCTGCATGAATCCTCGCCAGATCCATGAACCCGCCGATGACTGAAGCCTTTGAGAAGCACAGACACCGCAAGGACAGGCTCCACGGTCAGCATCACGGCTGAGACCTGGTCTGGAAGATCGGCCGCAAGACGGTGGTCGATGGTGTGTCGCTTCCAGGTGACATGAGGGCAGACGCTGGGTCTGCTGGGGCCGAACGGTTCAGCAAGACGTCCTTGCTGCGCCTCCTGGCAGGGCTGAAACCCTTGCCCGGCCGTGTTCTGCTGGATGGACGGGATATTCATCGCATGCCACGCCGACGGCGCTGGCGCAGCGCGTGGCTTTCGTGGAGCAACATGCCAGCACCACGGCCAATCTGCGTGTCATCGATGTGGTGAAACTGAGGGCGATTTCCGCACCGCGCTTTCTGTCGGGCTGGACGCAGGCGGATGAGAACGCTGTCGAACGTGCCCTGGCACTACTGGTATCGACCACAAACGTCTGGACGGCTGGCAGAGCATGTCTGGTGGCGAACGTCAGCGTGCCCACATCACGCACGCGCCCTGGCGCAGGAACCGAAGGAACTCTTCCTGGACGAGCCCACCAACCATCTGGATATCCAGCATCAGGTGAGTCTGATGCGTCTGGTGGCAACGTGCCCATCACCAGCATCATTGCGCTGCACGAGTCTGAACCATGCCCGCCATGTTCTGCGATGCGCTGATCGTGATGCAGCAGGGCAAGATCGTCGCGCACGGCTCCCCGACCGACGTGCTGACCGAAGCGCTTCTGCGCGACGTGTTCCGTGTCGAAGCCCGCGTGACGGCTTCACCCGCTCACGCGAGGGCCGCACATCCATCCTGCGGGAGGTGGTGCGCGGCATCCTTCGATCGGAGAGAACGGCTGATGCTGTCTTACTTCCAGCGCTACTGTAGGCCTTTGCGGAGTAGTGGATCAGCCCGGACTGCGCCGGCATGAGGGGCACGGTCTTCCACCACGTACTGGTCCACGAAGTTCAGCTTGTCGCCACGTTTTCAGTTCTGGGGCACCGACCACGCCGTGCAGTGCAGGCGGCGCACGTGGGTCGGTGCCGTTCCAGCACAGCTTAGCAACGCCCTCGTTACCCTTCAGCAGCATCAGCTGGTCGTTGTGAGCCAGCGGCATCTGCCCACTGAACCAGCGTGCCGCGGGCACTTCGAGGTCAACAGCCGAGAAGGGCTTCGTCCGTGGAGGGCCAGATTCCACGGGTGCAGGCTACGTTAGTCGACGCGCCCGCCACCGGGCTTCGCCGGATCGAACCTGGCCGAAACCTGGATCTGTGCGCCCACGCTGAAGCCGTCAGCCGTCACTTCCAGCGGGACCTTGGCCGTCCAGTAGTTGAAGCGGCGCTGCGTCACTGCTGGTGTTGTTGTAGTAATACGGCGTGCTGTATTCGTTGATGGTGTGCTTGCCGGCGGCGGCAGAGCTGGTAGGCCGTGTAGGGTGCTGGGCATGATGCATCGAACATCCAGCTGCTCGGCTGCGTCAGCGCATCGGTCGTCTGACGTAGTTGCTGGGTTCAGGATCACATCCGTCTTGATCTCCGGATACTGGTCCGAGACCGCCTTGTCGGCGCAGGGGGCCGTCCAGTCCGGAGGCCAGAACAGCCATGGCGCAGGCCTTCTGATCGAGCATGGTCAGCAGCACGTCGCCGCGCACTGTCGTTGGAAATCGGTGCCGGTACCGCCGATGCCTTCGCGAGGCTGGCTGGCCTGCGTGGCCGCCGCTGCCGCGGGATCGCAGGGTGACAGCGCTCTCGCTGGCTGCGGGTTGCGCATCCTTCGTGGCCGTGCTGCTGGCGTTGGCGTATCAGCAGGGACTTGGCCGCGGTGTTGCTGTCATTCAGATCGGAGCTGCCACCGCAGGCGGCGATGCAGTCAGCAGCGCGGCGGCCGTCAGGGACAGACGAAAGATCAGGTCGGTTCATGAGGAGTCTCCCGGCAAATAGCCTATGCGTTGATGGACCTGATGCCGTGCGCGGTGCGGTGCATGCCGGGCAGATGGATACTCCATCTGGTGTCCCAGTCGAGGTCGCCAGGCGAGGCTCAACGATCAGATGTCCTGAAAGAGGGCATCAGGCGCGCCGAAACGCACTTGCACGTGGTGGAAGAGTGCGGCCTGAAATATGACACTCGACCGAAGACTGAAAAATTCCGGAAACGATTCGTTAAAAACCGCGCCCATGATTCGTGGGGTTTGCGAATCGTGTCGAAATGCATGGTGCAGTTCTGAACGGGGGGCATGCGGGGAGATACGGCGCATGAGACGCAAAAACGCCCCGAATATCGGGGCGTTTTGATACAATCAGCTTCAAGCCTCAGAGACTGCTGCTGAACCCCTGTGCGCTGAAAATAGCAGCAGCGCCGCTCTCGTTCGGGTAGACGGAGCGGTCATCGACAACGTACTGGTCGACTTCGCTTCAGCTCCTGGCCACGTTTCCAGTTGGCGGGTACCTGCCACCTGGCATTGCGGTCCTTCACGGTCTGCATGTTGATCGTTCCCAGCACAACAGCGCAGATCGGTCTGGCCGGGCAGCAGCATCAGCTGCACCGTGCTCTGGCGAGCGCCACTGCTTCAGCACATTGGTGAATGCCACCGTCGTCGGACAGCGAAGGCGAAGGCGCTGTCAGCGCAGTGTGGCATCCTCGATTCTCAGGCTTCAGGTGGCCTGCCACGTTGTCCGGGTAGGGATTCCGATCACGCTGTGCACTGGCTGCCATGTTGGCCGGTGAGGCGCCTCCTGGCCGTGACGGTGAGCTGCGGTGTGAGCGCGATGTTGTTGAAGCCCTTGTTCAGGTTCACCGGTTGGGTGCGGCTGAAGGCGTGAAGCCACGTTCAGCATGCAGGTGCCTGGCGGCCGGCTGGTACAGGAAGGCGTTGCAGGGCCGGCTCAGGAAGATGGCGCCGTTGGGCGGCCACGCCGAAATCGGGTTTTTCCTTGTAGGTGCTCGGATCCAGGCTGAACTGGATCTTGGCATCCGACACCTCGTTCTTTGAACGAGGGTAGGCTCAGGCCGTCCGGCACTGGTCTCGGACGGATCCTGGTTGCAGGGCACCTGGTCAGCATCGTCATCAGCACGTCGCCACGAACGCCGGTCGAGGAGATGAGCGCAGCGGCCGTGCTGGCAGAACCGATGTTCGTGGTGCCGTTGGCGCCTTGCACTGCCGACCGGTCAGGCGCTCGTGTTCGTGCCGGTCTCGGCGACCGTATCCGTCGTGCCTGCGCTGCCGGTCGTGGTGCCCGTGTCTGTCTGAGCGCCGCGCCGGTTGATGTCGTCGAGATCTGCGGTCGTGCCCGTGGTGCTGGCAACGGGGGCTCGCGGGCTGGAGAAAGCGGTCCGCAGGCTCGAATCACTGCCATCGCTGCCACTGCCGCAGGCGGCTCAGCAGCAGGAGAGAGTGCGGCGGCCGTCAGCGGGGCCCCAAATCGATATGTCTGCATCGCAGACCTCCTGTCGTCAGACACGGCAGCGGCGATCGGGACGTACTGCGTCCCGGCGACGCCGTCCTCAGGACAGGATGCCGGGAACACCGGCTGCAGATCGAGAACGATGCGTCTGCTTGGGTAAAAGCGCATCAAATCGTCAGCGACTGGAAACGACTATTACAAATTTAAGGGCTCTTGTGGCGTGTTCGCAGCAATGAATTCATGTGGGGGGCAGGTCCTGAATGCAGGAACCGCCTGCCGGCAAAGGCCGGGCAGGCGGTCCGAGGCCGACGGAAGCAGGCAGGGCAGAGGCTGACCTGATCAGTTGTTGCCCGGCACGCCAGTAGGACGTGCCCTTTCTCACCCTCGTAGGGTGCCGCGATCGTCCGCCACGTGCTGCACCTTCATCATCGTGCCCTGGCGGAAGTTGGTGGGCACGTTCCAGACAGTGCAGTGCAGACGTTTCCACATGCTGCGGGTGGGTGTTCCAGCACAGCTTGGCTGACCGGGCTGCTCACCGCTCTCCAGCATGATCTGGTAGGAGAGATTGCCTTCCTTCCATTCCTTCAGCATGCCGAAGGGCACCAGGGCGCCGTTGCGGATGGTCAGGTCACTGTCGGCGGTCCATTCATAGCGCTGCACGTCCGGTTCCTGGGCTTCCGGATGGGCCTCGGCATACGCGCGGCCCGGATCCTGCTTCTCAGCCAGGTGCACGGCATTGCCGATGCTGAACTCGTCGTTGCTGACCCGCAGCGACGGTCGAGCGCCAGTAATGGAAGCGCGCGTTTCACGGAGGCCGGCGTGAAGCGATGGACCGGGTTGCTGTCCTGGTGAATCACGTAGGTGGTACCGGGACGGGCAGGCGCGTACATCTGGTCGTCGCTGCAGATGGCATTGGGCGCATGCGACGGATTGCCGTCGACGCCAGGGCGGCGCACGTAGTTGCTGCCCGTCTCGTTATTGCCGGGTTGTGCCAGCGTGGTGCCAAAAGACCGTTTCGGGGTGTCGTCTGAGCTTCAGGCACCGGGTTCCCATCAGGGGCAAACGACAGCACACCGAAGTTGTCGCACGGCCGCTGATCCAGCATGCTCAGCAGCGCTACCACGCACACCCTGGGTCGACAGGGCAGCCACGGCGCTGGGGCGGTGGGCTGGTTTGCGTCGAGTGCGTGCGGCTGGTTGCGGCCCGCACGGTCATCGTCGGGCGTGACGGTCAGCGTAGCAGGGCTGGCAGGCGACGTGGCCGGGGTGGATGCCACAGTCTGTTGCTGGTGCCGGATTGAGGTGCTGACGGCGCCGGCGATGGGGTCGAGGTGCGTCGGGGCTTGCGGGCTGGCCGACACGGCCTTGCCTTCGTACCGCCACCACCACCGCCTCCGCAGGCGGTCAGCAGCAACGCCAGCGCGGCCGTCATCGGAACACGGAACCTGTTCTTCATCATGAATGTTCTCCGGGCTGTAGGGGCGTATCCGGGAGTCAGGGCATTCTGGCCATCCATGCTCTCGAGCGCCGGTGATGCCCGGCAGCATCGACAGACCGCAGAACAGGGGGCCTGCCGCGGCGGCAGCCGATGCGACGGCGGCAGACTGCGGCTGGACGGTGGGCGAGTGTGGTGGCGGGCCCACGTGACTGTTGTGGGGCGGGGACCCGCTCAGGCGGGGATCAATCACGCCCGCTTGTGCGCCAGTAAAGCGAGGCCGGACTCTCCCGGGATAGGTCGAGCGGTCATCCCGATGTACTGGCCGTCATCGCTTGAGTTCAGACCCCCGTTTCCAGTTCTCGGGCACGGTCCAGACGGTGCAGTGCAGCCCGCCACGTACTTCATGTAGGTCGTCGAAGCACAGTTTGGCCTGCCGCGCATGGCTTCCGGGCAGCAGCATCATGTGCGTCGTCGTCGGTGTGGACCACTTCCGTTGGTTCCGTTGGATTCGTCCTTCCATGTTGTCCAGCACGCCGATCCGGTACAAAGCTGTTCAATCCGATGGTCTTGCTGGCAGGGGATTGGCCGAAAGTTGTACTCGCGGGGTCCTCAGGTTGCCATCGGATTTCGCATCCCTAGAAGGTTTTTGCCCAATAGGCGTAGGCCCTCGCTTCGATGCGGCCTCCATGATGATGGCGTCTGGGAAATGGCAGCCCGGGATGCTGTGTGCATCCTGCTGAAGCCACGTGGGCGTGAGTCCGGTAGTGAATCGTCCGAAAGATGGAGCTGTTCGGACGATGATTAGGTGTACACGCCGGTGGCAGCCGGGGTGTAGATGAGGACGGGCGGGCAGAGCGCACCCGGAACGAGAGTGTTCGTAACTGCTTCGGTGCTCGGGGTTGATGAGGTAATTCTCCGCCGAGGCGAGTGGCTGATCCATGGCGGCGGAAAGTCTCCGTCGATTTTTCAAGGCTGGGGCCGTCATGGGATGCACTCAGAGTCCCGAAGAGTGTATGGAGAGCTCTGGTCCAGCATGGTCAGCAACGTCACCGCGCACGCCCTGCGCCGAAACGAGGGTACCGGTTTCCGTGGTCGGAGTGGGGTGCCACTCGTTGCACCATCCGCCGTGGGAGGCGGGTGCAGGATTAGGCTGGTTGCGGTTGCGGTTGCGGTTGCGGTTGCGGCTGAGGCTGAGGCTGAGGCTGGGCTGAGGCTGAGGCTGAGGCTGAGGCTGAGGCTGAGGCTGAGGCTGAGGCTGAGCTGAGCTGAGCTGAGGCTGAGCGGCCGGAGGTGTCGCCTCGTTGTCGACCGGTGGGTGGCCGTGTTTCGAGGGTTTCCACGTGCGCGGTTGTCGGAAAGCGCGGAAGACGGCGCGTCAGGGGCTGGATGCTGGCGGCGTACTGTCGGTGATCCCGCTCCCCCGAGTTCGCCGGCACGAGGATTCACCGGCGCGACAGGGCTGGCCGACACGGCCTTATCGCCGTTGTCATTGCCACCGCCGCCACCGCAGGCGGCGCAGAAGGAGGGCAAGGGCGGCAACGCTGCATGACAGGTGTGCAGGGTCTTCATGGATGGCGCTTCTCGAAAATGTTGTTCCGTGGCGACGTAATGTCGCGGAATGTCGTGGCGCCAAGCTTGGGACCCAAAGCCTGGGGGTGCGATGCCTCGCAGGGCGGGCATCGTCTGTTGCACGTCGATTTGTAAGCCAGCCCTGGGTGCGGTTACAAATCCTGTCGTCCTGATCCGACAGTCATCGGACGATCTGCGCCGGGGGTGAACCGTCTGGCGGTTCCTTCTGCCCGGCGGCAGAAGCTCATGGCTTCATGCCCAGCAGCGGCCGCAGATACCGTCCGTGTGGCTGGCCTCGCAGGCGGCCACGGTCTCCGGCGTGCCGGCTGCCACCAGGGTGGCCACCGCCCGCACCGCCTTCGGGGCCCATGTCGATGAGCCAGTCGGCGGTCGTGATCACGTCAGGTTGTGCTCGATGATGACCAGCGTGTTGCCTGATCGCGCAGGCTGGTCAGCACCTTCAGCAACAGGGCGATGTCGTGGAAGTGCAGGCCCGTGGTGGGCTCGTCCAGGATGTACAGGGTGCGGCCGGTGTCGCGCTTGGACAGCTCCTGCGGAAGCTTGACGCGCTGGGCCTCGCCGCCGGACAGCGTGGTGGCACTCTGGCCCAGGCGGATGTAGCCAGGCCCACGTCCAGCAGGGTCTGCAGGCGGCGGCTGATCTGCGGCACGGACTCGGAAGAAGGTATGAGCCTCTTCCACCGTCATGTCCAGCACGTCGGCAATGCTCTTGCCCTTGTAGTGGATCTCCAGCGTCTCGCGGTTGTAGCGCTGGCCCTCGCACACGTCGCAGGGGACATCCCACGTCGGGCGGGAAGTGCATTTCCACGCGGATCATGCCGTCGCCTTCGCGAGGCCTCGCGGCGGCCTCCGCGCACGTTGAACGAGAAGCGCGGGCCATAGCCGCGCGCTCGCGGGCGGAGGGCACGCCGGCAAACAGTTCGCGGATGGGCGTGAAGAGCCCGGTGTAGGTGGCGGGGTTGCTGCGCGGGGTTCGACCGATGGGCTCTGGTCGACGGCGATCACCTTGTCGAAGTGGTCCAGACCGTCGATCTGGCGGCAGGGGCAGGTTCGGCCTGGGCGCGGTAGAACTTCTGCGCCAGCGTCTTGTACAGGGTGTCGTTGATGGTGTGGACTTGCCGCTGCCCGAAGACACCGGTGACGCAGACCATCAGGCCTGGGGATGTCGATGCGCGCTTCCTTCAGGGTTGTTGCCGCTGGCATCCAGGATGCGGATCCAGCGCCGGTCAGGCGCGCTTGCGCTCGGTGGGCACGGCAATCTTCAGGGCACCGCGCAGATATAGCCGAGTAGAGGATTCGGGCTCGTCGATGATGTCCTGCACGCTGCCTTGGGCGATGACCTCACCGCCGTGCTCGCCGGCACCCAGGCCCATGTCGACCACGTGGTCGGCGGCGCGGATGGCGTCTTCGTCGTGCTCGACGACCAGCACCGAGTTGCCCAGGTCGCGCAGGTGGGTGAGGGTGGACAGCAGCCGGTCGTTGTCGCGCTGGTGAAAGGCCGATGGAGGCTCATCCAGCACGTACATCACGCCGGTCGGCGCCGGAGCCGATCTGCGAGGCCAGCCGGATGCGCTGGGCCTCGCCGCCGGACAGGGTGTCGGCCGAACGTTCCAGCGACAGGTACTGCAGGCCCGTCGTTCAGGAAAGCGCAGGCGGCTGGCGATCTCGCGGATGATCCGCTCGCCGACAGCAGCCAGCAACTTCCAGCTTCGGGTGCTCCGAACCGGTGGGCGGCCTCGCCCAGCGTCGAGGCGCTGATCTCCCAGATGGGTTTGTCATGTCCCGCGGGGCCGACGCGCACGTTGCGGGCGTCGATGCGCAGGCAGGTGCCCTGACAGGCGGGGCAGGTGCGGGTGTGCTGGAACTTGGCGGTTCATCGGCACATTGGCCGAATCGGTCTCGCGGTAGCGGCGCTCGAGTTGTGGACAATGCCCTCGAAGGGACGGGTCTCGGTGGAGGGCTTGCCGCTGGCGCTGAGCGTGGTGGTGATGGTCTCGCTGCCCGAGCCGAACAGCAGGATGTTGCGGATCTTCTCGGCAGTTCCTCGAAGGAAGGTCAGGTTGAAGCCGTAGTGGATGGCCAGGCTCTGCAGCTGCTGGTGGTGAACTGGTTGCGCCGGTCCCAGCGCGCACGGCGCCGAGCGCCCAGGCTCAGGTGGGAAACTGCGATCCGCTCGGGATCGAAGAACGGCGTGTGGCCCAGGCCATCGCATTCCGGCAGACCCAGCGGGTTGTTGAACTGCAGAGGCGCAGCTCCAGCTCAGGCGGCGACCAGTTGCAGATGGGGCAGCCGTAGCGTGACGAGAACAACGTAGCGCGCTCGGGGCGCTTCGAAATCCATGGGCTGAGCGATGACGCGGCCGTTGGCCGGGTTCAGCGCCGTTTTCCAGCGATTCGGCCAGCCGCTGGCGGATACCGTCGTTCACCTTCGGACGGTCGACCACCACGTCGATGGTGTGCTTCTGCTGCGGTTCAGCTCGTGCACTGGTCCAGCTCGTGGATGCGGCCGACGCTGTCCGCGCCCTGTTCGCCTGCCGTCGGCGCTGCCTCGCTGCGGATGCGCACGCACGAAGCCCCTGCCTGCAGCTGCTCGAAGAGTTCCAGATGCTCGCCTTGCGGTTCTGCACGACGGGCGCCAGGATCATCAGCCGGGTGTCCTCGGGCAGCCATGATGGCGTCCACCATCTGCGAGACGGTCTGGGTTTCCAGCCGCTGGTCCGGTGGTCCGGACGGTAGGGAGTACCGGTGCGGGCGAACAGCAGCCGCAGGTGATCGTGGATCTCGGTGACAGTGCCGACCGTGGAGCGCGGGTTGTGGCTGGTGGACTTCTGCTCGATGGCGATGGCGGGCGACAGGGCCCTCGATCAGGTCGACATCGGGCTTTTCCATCAGCTGCAGGAACTGCCGGGCATAGGCCGAGAGCGACTCCACGTACCGGCGCTGCCCTTCGGCGTACAGGGTGTCGAAGGCCAGGGATGACTTGCCCGAGCCCGACAGGCCGGTGACGACCACCAGCTGGTTGCGCGGGATGTCGAGCGAGATGTTCTTCAGGTTGTGGGTGCGTGCGCCGCGTACGCGGATCATCGGCCGGTCGATGTCCGGATGGGCGTGAGGGGGCAGGCTGCGGGCGGGAGGTCTTGGGTGGTCGTACGGTCGGGATGGGCGTCCTGCGGATCCCGTAATGAGGCGAACCTGACACTATACCCAATTGATCGGGGGGCCGCGCAGGGCTGCCGTTGTACGGAACACGGCATGGCGGATGCTGGTCAGCGGTGTCGGTGCGCTGGACGATGAGACAGTGGGGCGGATTCCGGCCCGAGGTGCGCCTCTGTCTGGCGCATTGGACGATGAGGAGGCGGGCGGCATGCGCTGCCGGGGCGCTGGAGCCACTGATACCATTGTGGTAGCCACGACGACCTATTTCCCATATCAGCATGAGACGATTCTCTCGGTAAGGCGCCTGCCGGCGATCAGGACGGCGGGCGGTGCGCATGTCGCGCCAGGAACTGCAGTCCAGCCTCTGGCTCGCAGTCATGTATGCCATTCGCATGCTCGGGCTGTTCCTGGTCCTGCCGGTGTTCGCGCTGCACGCCCGGCAGCTGCCGGGTGAGGGATGATCCGGCCTGGGTGGGCTTTTCGCCTTCGAGGGCTTATGGCCTCCACGCAGGCGTTGTTGCAGATTCCCTACGGTGCGGCGTCCGACCGATTCGGACGCAAGCAGGTCATCACGGTGGGGCTGCTGGTGATGGCCGCTGGCGGCGTGCTGGCAGCCGGCATGACGCACGGTGGCGATGCTGGCCCTGGGCCGGGCGCTGCAGGGCGCTGGCGCGGTTTCGGCGGCCATCGGTGCGTTGGTAGCCGATTCCACCCGTGACGAGAACCGCAGCAAGGCCATGGCGCTCATCGGCGTGATGATTGCCGCATGTCCTATGCGGTGTCGCTGGTGGTGGGGCCGGTGCTGTATCAGCACGTCGGGTTGTCCGGCATGTTCCTCTTTACCAGGGGCGCTGGCGCTGCTGGCCATTGGCGTGCTGGCGGCTGGTGCCCAACCCGGTACAGTCGCCGGTGCGTCAGGCAGCTCCGCCGCTGCGCGAGTGCTGGGGCCGGACCTGTGGCGGCTGGATGCCGGGCATCTTCCCTGCTGCATCTCACGCAGATGGCGCTCTTCGTGGTGCTGCCGGCGCGGCTGCTGGCCGCCAGGCATGGCGATGGTGACCACTGGCAGATGTATCTGCCGGCCGGGGCGCTGGGCTTCATGCTGATGCTGGGGCCCATGCGGGCAGCCGAGCAGGGGCAACCGGATGAAGCCGGTCTTCCTGGGCGGGTGCTTCTGCGGCGCTCAGCCAGCTGGGACTGGCCTTCGTGCCCGACCAGGGTGTGGCCGCTGGCAGGGCTGCTGCTGCTGTTCTTCACGGGCTTCAACCTCCTGGGCCATACGCTGCCCTCGCTGGTGTCGCGGCTGGTGCCGCCCAACGAGCGCGGGCTGGCGTTGAGGGGTCTGCAGCACCAGCCAGTCGCTGGGGGTGTTTTGCGGGCGGCGCCTTCGGGGGCTGGTGCTGAAGTACGCCGGCGCGACGGCGGTGCCCCTGGCGTCGGCGCTGCTGCTGGTGCTGTGGTGGGCCTTGGCACGTTCGGCCCGGCGGTGGCCGTCGGCGGCGTCCCTGCGCGCCGAAGGCGGCAGCCCAGGAAGCATCGGGGGCTGAGCCCGTCAGGGCTATCCGGCTGGCAGCCCCAGGGCTGACCTCGCCGGATGGCCTAGCCCGAGGTGGCTTTTTCGGCGATGGCCCCCTAAGCTATCTTTATCGACAATCACGGCCTGCCGCTGCACTGTTCCTCGGTCCTGCGGCCGGTTTCTGATCTCAGGAGTTCTCTCATGGCATCCGTCAACAAAGTCATCCTGGTGGGCAATCTGGGCCGCGACCCGGAAGTCCGCTACACGGCCGAGGGTTCGGCCATCACCAGCTATCTCGGTGGCCACCACCTCGCAGTGGAAGGACCGCAACTCGGGCGAGCGCCGCAGAAACCGAATGGCACCGTGTGACCTTCTTTGGCCGCCTGGCCGAGATCGCCGGTGAATACCCTGAAGAAGGGTCGCTCGGTGTACATCGAGGGCCGCCTGAAGACCCTGCAAGTACACCGATGCCAACGGCGTGAAAGTACGCCGCGACATCATCGCCGAGCAGATGCAGATGCTCGGCGGCCGTGATGGCGGCGGAGACTTCGGCGGCGACAGCGGTGGCCGTTCCGTGGCTACGGTGGCGGCTCGTCCGGGGCTATGGTGGTGGTGTTCCGGCGGTGGTGCCCGCAGTGGCGGTGCTGCGAGGCGGTGGCGCCGGCGGGCGGCAACCGTCCGGCGCCTACCTTCGACGACATCGGGACGATGACATCCCGTTCTGACGGTCTGGGCGCATCGGCATGCACGCCCTGCGCCCGTCCAGGATCGCAATCCATGAAAAAGCGCCGCATCTGCGGCGCTTGTCATGGGACGGATGGAATCTGAATCTGAGGGCTGCGTCAGGGGGCGCAGCTTCGTCGTGGCAGCGCCTACGTGCTCATGCGTTTGAGCCGTTCGCGGCGGCCCACCATTCGTCATGCATGCGCTGGGAATGATCAGGCCCGGGGACAGTGCCAGTGCGATCTGCACGGCGGTGACCCCGTGTCGAAGGGTGGCCACCAGGGTGGGCAGGGCGTCCACATCGGGCTGCTGCAGCTGCAGAAGACCGCTGGCCATCCGGAAGACGTAGCTGCCTGGAATCATCGAGACCACGGCGGCAAAAGCCGATGCCGGCAAAAGGGCAGGTCAGCCGGTGGGCAGCGGGCGCCAGCACCAGGCCGGCCCGACACGGCCGCCAGGGCCTGCTGCCTCGCCGGGTGACAGGCCAAACTCGGCCTTGCACAGCCAGTTCAGCGCGTGGGCGGCCATGCCCACACAGACAGGGCCAGACCAGTGCACGCAGCGGCATCGAGAACAGCAGGCCGAAGCTGCAGGGCCGCCAGCCCGGCCGAGCACGTCCTTCGAGGCGGAACAATCCGTGCACCGGCAGCAGTGGCAGTGCCACGTGGTTGAGTGACAGGGCCCAGCAGCAGGCCGGTGCAGATGGCCGCCAGCAGGGTACTGGCGTAGGCCAGCCGGGCGATGCCCATGCTGGCGCGGGTGGCCGACAGGTCCATCAGGCCGTTGAGGATGGCGGGGCCGGGCAGCAGGATCATGGCTGGGCACAGGGCCACCAGATGTAGCCGGGAGGTGAGATCCCAGTGCACGGCCAGTGCACCCGATAGCACTCCAGCCAGCCAGGCGGCAACACCCACTTGCCAGACGATGCCCGGTGCAGATGGGCCATCTGGCGACGGATGAGGGCGCCCAGTCCGGCGCTGATGGCCATCAGGCCGATGGCGCCGGGACGCTGGGCGCCAAAGATGAAGGCCATGCCGGGCCCCGCCGATGCGAGGCCAGCATGTACAGCAGCAGCGGGGTGGCGTGCATGCGCTGGATGGTGCCAAGTCGAGAGAGCCAGCCGCGAGGTTGTCCAGACGGGTGGTGCGCGCCGGGTGCAGTAGGCGGCCACGCGGTGCATGGCCACCGCGTGTGGCGAGCTACGGCGCGATGTCGAGCGAGGTCATGCCGGTGGTTTGGCTGCCGGGTGCGCATGATCAGTTCGCCCCAGCGCGGCATCAGGATGACTTCCTGCCCCAGGCGCTGGCCCAGTTCGGTGGCCACGCGCACGGTCTCGCCGGTCTGAAGGCCGTCGGACAGCATGCGAGGCGATCTCGAAGACAGTGGCGGGCGTCTTCCTCGCTGGCGGGTGCTGCCGCTGGCGCGCCGGATTCAGGGGTGTCGGGGCCTTTCTCCCCGGGCTCGGAGGAGACAGGCATGTTCTGTTTCTGGGAAGGAGGTGTGCTCTGCATCCGGCAACGATACGCCCAACCCGCTGGTCATGCGGGTCATACCCGTGTGCGACGCTTGCTGCCCGGGCTGGGTGTGTCGATGCCGCAACGCCGGTCCGAGGGCGCCGGAGGCCGTTCGGCGGGCCATCCCCTGTCATGGGTACCGCCTTATAATGAAGGCTTTTTCCTGTGCATTTCGATCATGCCGATCTACGCCTATCGATGCAGCAGCTGCGGATATGAGCAGGACGTGCTGCAGAAAATCTCCGCTGCCCCGCTGACGGACTGTCCCTCGTGCGGCAAGCCGGATTTCCACAAGCAACTGTCAGCGCCCGCCTTTCAGCTCAAGGGACGGGCTGGTACGTGACGGACTTCCGCGACAACGGCACCAAGCCGGCCGGGCAGGACCCCAAGCATGGCAAGAGCCACAGCGCCGGGGACGCGGGCAACGGCGCCTCGTCCGGGGCGGCTGATGCTGGATCGGGTGCCGGGTCCACGGCGTCGTCGGGGAGTGCCTCCGGTGGTGCAGGGGCTGCTTCGGGCAGTGATTGATCGTATCGGGATGTTCCAGGGAGCCCTGCCATGCTGAAGCGCTATTTCGTGACTGGCCTGCTGCTGTGGGTTCCGCTGGTGATCACCGTCTGGGTGCTGAATCTCATCGTCGGCACCATGGACCAGAGCCTGGCACTGCTGCCTGCCAAGTGGCAGCCGCAGGTCTGGCTGGGGCGCGACATTCCCGGCGTGGGCGTGGTGCTGACGGTGCTCATCGTCTTCGTCACGGGGCTGCTCACACCAACTTCATCGGCCGGGCGCTGGTTCAGCTGGGCGAATGGATCCTGTCGCGCATTCCCGGTGGTGCGCACGCTGTACTCCAGCATCAAGCAGGTCAGCGACACCATCCTGTCACCGCATGGGCAGGCGTTTCGCAAGGCGCTGCTGGTGGAGTACCCGCGTCGTGGCTGCTGGACGCTGGGCTTCCTGACCGGGGCGCCCTCGGCCGCGATGCAGGCGAAGATGGGCGTGTCGTCCGGGCAGGAAGAGGATACGATGGTGTCCGTGTTCGTGCCCACGCCCAATCCCACCTCCGGCTTCTTCCTGATGATGCGTCGCGAGAGACGGTGGAGCTGGACATGAGTGTGGATGCCGCGCTGAAGTACATCGTGTCGATGGGGGTGGTGGCGCCTCCGGTCGGCCGGAACGAAGCTGAAACCAATCATGAATGAGACCGCGGGTCGAGTCGGGCGAAGCGTCCGGTGCGGCCGGCGGGCTCAATAGAACGACGGTCCCGGGGTCGGGGCCATGAAACCGGTGTCCGGCATGGCCGGGCACCATACTGCGATTGCCAGGGAAGAATCAGTGAAACGTAGCTGTTATGTCGGTGAGTGTCCGAGGCCTTTCTGGATCGGGAAGTGACCCTGATGGGGTGGGTGCATCGGCGGCGGGATCATGGCGGGGTGATCTTCATCGATCTGCGCGACCGTGAGGGCCTGGCGCAGATCGTCTGCGACCCTGACCGCGCCGAGACCTTCCGCACGGCGGAAAGCCTGCGCAACGAATACTGCATCCGCATCACCGGCAAGGTGCGTCGCCGTCCGGAAGGCACCGTCAACGACGGCATCCGCAGCGGCCAGGTGGAGGTGCTGTGCCATGAGCTGGAAGTGCTGAACCCGTCGGTCACGCCGCCGTTCCTGCTCGACGACGAGAACCTGTCCGAGAACACCCGCCTGACCTACCGGGTGCTGGACCTGCGCCGCCCGGCCATGCAGAAGAACCTGATGCTGCGCCACCGGGTGACGATGGCGGTGCGCCGCTATCTGGATGACCTGGGCTTCGTGGATGTGGAAACGCCGATGCTGACGCGCTCCACCCCCGAGGGTGCACGGGACTACCTGGTGCCGTCGCGCGTGCACGATGGCTACTTCTACGCGCTGCCGCAGTCGCCGCAGCTCTTCAAGCAGCTGCTGATGGTGGCCGGCTTCGACCGCTACTACCAGATCACCAAGTGCTTCCGGGACGAGGACCTGCGCGCCGACCGCCAGCCGGAGTTCACGCAGATCGACTGCGAGACCTCCTTCCTGTCCGAGGAAGAGATCCGCGGCATCTTCGAACCGATGATCCGCACGATCTTCAAGCAGGGTCATGAACGTGGACCTGCCTGATCCGTTCCCGACGATGAGCTTTGCCGAGGCCATGCGCCTGTATGGTTCGGACAAGCCCGATCTGCGCGTGAAGCTGCAGTTCACCGAACTCACCGACGTGATGAAGACGGTGGACTTCAAGGTCTTCTCGGGCCCGGCCAATGCCAAGGACGGTCGCGTGGTGGCGCTGCGCGTGCCGGGTGGCGCGTCCATCAGCCGCAGCGAGATCGACGCCTACACGCAGTTCGTGGGCATCTACGGTGCCAAGGGCCTGGCCTGGATCAAGGTCAACGACGTGAAGGCCGGCCGCGAAGACTGCAGTCGCCCATCGTCAAGAACCTGCATGACGAAGCCATCGCCGCCATCCTGGAGCGCACTGGCGCCCAGGACGGCGACATCATCTTCTTCGGCGCCGACCGTGCCAAGGTGGTCAACGACGCCATCGGCGCGCTGCGCGTGAAGATCGGCCACTCCGAGTTCGGCAAGGGCCACGGCCTGTTCGAGGCCGGCTGGCAGCCGCTGTGGGTGCTGGACTTCCCGATGTTCGAGTACGACGAGGACGAGAAGCGCTGGGTGGCCCTGCATCACCCGTTCACCTCGCCCAAGGACGGCCACGAGGACCTGCTGGAATCCGATCCGGGCGCCTGCATCGCCAAGGCCTACGACCTGGTGCTGAATGGCTGGGAGATGGGCGGCGGCTCGGTGCGTATCCACCGTGACGACGTGCAGAGCAAGGTCTTCCGCGCGCTGGCCATCGGACCTGAAGAGGCCGAAGCCAAGTTCGGCTTCCTGCTGTCGTCGCTGCGTTATGGTGCGCCCCCGCACGGTGGCCTGGCCTTCGGTCTGGACCGCATGGTCACGCTGATGACCGGTGCCGAGTCGATCCGCGACGTGATCGCCTTTCCCCAAGACGCAGCGTGCCCAGGATCTGCTCACGCAGGCGCCGTCGCCGAGTGGACGAGAAGCAGCTGCGCGAGCTGCATATCCGCCTGCGCAACCCCGTTGGCCAGGGTGGCAGGCCAGCCCGCCGCAGATGGGCACGCGCCTAAGATCCCCGAGTCCGTGCTGGTGGTGATCCACACCACCGACGGACAGGTGCTGCTGCTGGAGCGGGCCGACCGGCCCGGCTTCTGGCGAGTCGGTGACCGGCAGCCTGGATGCGCCGGATGAGGGCACCTTGCGCTGCGGCGCGGCGCGAGGTGCAGGAAGAAACCGGGCTGACGGCGGGGTCGTGGGCCGTTGCACGATCTGGGCATTCAGAATCGCTACGAGATCTATGCGCACTGGCGGCACCGCTATGCGCCGGGGGTCACGCTAATACCGAGCATGTGTTTGCGCTGGCGCTGCCGGCCCGGTTCCGGTGAAGCTGGCGCCCCGCGAGCATCTGGCCCATGCCTGGCTGGCCTGGGAAGAGGCGGCCCGGCGCTGCTTCTCGCCCAGCAACGCCGACGCGATCCGGATACTGGCGAAGCGCCTGGGCTGGAAGGCATCGACGGGCGAGGCAGGAGAGACACCATGAAATCACTGCGGTTGCGGGTGGCCACCTACAACATCCACAAGGGCGTGGTGCCCGGGCCCTCGCTGCGCCGTCGTCCCATGGTGAAGGAAATGCGCCAGCGCCTGCATGAGCTGCAGGCCGACGTGGTGTTCCTGCAGGAAGTGCAGGGGTCAGAACAATCGCTTTGCCAAGCGCTTCGCGCAGTGGCCTGCCGATCCGCAGGCCCAGTACCTGGCGCTGGACCCCGAGTCCTCCCGCCGTTTCCAGGCCGTCTATGGCCTCAATGCCCGATACCTGCACGGGCATCACGGCAACGCGCTGCTGTCGCAGTTTCCCATCCTGTCCATCGAGAACCGCGATTTCTCCGACCACGTGTTCGAGCGGCGCGGTGTCCTGCACTGCGTGCTGCAGATGGGCGAGCGCGCGGTGCATTGCTTCGTCATCCACTTCGGGCTGTTCGCCCGAAGCCGGGCCCGTCAGGCCGATGCGCTCATCGACTGGATCCGCGCCGAGGTGCCCCCTGGGGCCCCGCTGCTGATCGCCGGGGACTTCAATGACTGGCAGGATGCCCTGAGCCGCCTCCTGGTGGAGCGGCTGGGCGTGTGAGGTGCTGGACAGCGCCCGCACCTTCCGGCGCTGATGCCGTGCCTGCGCATGGACCGCATCTATGTTCGCGGCTTTGCCGTGGAGACAGCCCAGGTGCTGCGGGGGCTCAGCTGGGCGCGGCTTTCCGATCATGCGCCGGTGGTGGCGGACCTGACGCTGCTGCCCGACTGATCCGGGCCCGTTCGCCCGTCCTGTCCTGTCGATTGTCATCATCCCCGACCGTGGGCGACGCTATCATGACAAGGGTATCCAGGAGGAAGCGCACCATGACGAAGGATGAGACGATGAGCTGGGTCGAAGAGATCTCCGTGGCCGGACAGCCGGCGTTCTGCCTGCGCAATGCCGTGGGGGACCAGGTGGTCGTCCTGCAGCATGGGGCGCAGATCCTGTCGTGGATGACGGCCGATGGCGTGGAGCGCCTGTACTGCACCTCGCGTCTGCCTTCGGAACCGAAACCCGTGCGCGGTGGCGTGCCGGTGATCTTTCCGCAATTCAATCAGCGGGGGCCGGATTTCACCCTGCCGCGCCATGGCTTTGCCCGCCAGCTGCGCTGGTACCGAGTCGCGCCGAACGTGGCGGCCCAGGCTGCGCCTGCTCCCACCCCGTTCCCGGGCATGCCCGGGGCCGAATCGGGCGCTGTGGCGGCCAGTGCCCCGGCGCCTGCCGGTTGTGGTCTTCCGGAGACCCATGTGCCGGCCGACATGACGGCGACCGAAGCCGTGCCCGGCCTGCATGCTGCCGACCTGGTGCTGGCGCTGGGGATGGCCCCGAGACACTACAGAGCTGGGAACACGCCTTCCGCCTGCAGCTGCGTATCCGTCTGCTGCCCCAGCAGCTGGACTTGCAGCTGGTGCTCGACAATACCGGTACGCAGTCCATGCGCTTCACGGCCGCGCTGCACACCTACCTGGCGGTTCCCGAGCTGCCGGGCACCACGCTGGATGGCCTGGAAGGCAGTACCCGGCTGGACACCTGGTTCAACCCAACCGTCAGGAAGCCGCTCCGGGTGGGCCGTTGATCCTGCGAGGGAGCCATCGACGACATCTATTTCGACGTGCCTCGGCCGCTGCGGCTGCACAGCGCTGGCGGGGCACTGCGCATTGGCATGAGCGGCGGCTTTGTCGATACGGTGGTGGAACCGGCCCTGAAGAGGCGAAGGCCCTGGCCGACATGCCTGACGACGACTGGCGGCGAATGCTGTGCGTGAGGCTGCCTGCATTGGCCGGCCTGCCGAGGTGCCGCCGGGCGGTCGCTGGCTGGCCGGGCAGCAGCTGCAGGTTCTCTGAGCGTCAGCTGTTCGCGCAAGATTGCTTACGTTTCCCCGGAGTTTCAGGCGGGATCTCGATATTTGTCACAGGGGTTCCTGTGCTATTTTTGTGTTGCTGGGGCGTAACGGTCGGAGCAAGGAGAACATGAAGCACGAACCGTGGAGCCTGGGTGCCAGCCTGCCGGGTGCGGTCACGAAGAATGGCATCGAATGGGTGACACTGCCCTTCCGCGCGCTGGATGCGGCGGTGCTTTTATCGCGTCCTCGCATTGCGCAGCAGCATCTTTGTCGTCGAGCAGGAATGCCTGTACCAGGATATCGACGGGCTCGACCAGCACGCGCTGATCGTCGTCGGCATCCGCCCCTGGGGTGCCACGGGCGATCATGGCGCCACCCTGTTTGACGTGATTGCCACGGCGCGCATCCTGCCGCCGGGCGTCGGCTTCGACGACCCCTCCATGGGTCGGCTGTGCGTGGCGCAGCCCTTCCGTCAGCGGGGCCTGGGCAGAACCCTGCTGGCCCACACGCTGCAATCCGCCCGTGAGGCCTTCCCCGGGCAGCCCATCCGCATTTCGGCCCAGGCGCACCTGGCGAACTTCTATCGGTCAGCCGGCTTCATGCCGGTCTCGGATCCCTATCTGGAAGACGGCATTCCGCACCTGGAAATGCTGATTGCGCCCCAGAAGGACGCGCCCTTCATCGCCTGAAGCCCGCTCAGGCGCGGGCCACAGAGGGCTGGTCCACCGGGCGAGGCTGGTCGTTCTCGTCCATGGCCACGTAGGTGAACAGGGCCTCCGAGACCTTGCGGACTTCCGTGGGGGCATGGATGTTGTGCTCGGTGTAGGCCTCCACCTTGCAGGTGACGGACGTGTTGCCCACGCGTACCACGTCGGCGTAGAACAACGTGCGTGAGCCAACCTGGATGGGAGCCAGGAAGGTGAGCGTGTTGACGGCCACGGTGCTGACCCGGCCTCGGGCACGCTGCACGGCAGCCACGGCCCCGGCGATGTCCATCTGCGACATGATCCATCCCCCGAACACGTGGCCATGCGGGTTCGCATCGGGCGACATGGGCACGATGGCCAGCACGGGCGTGCGGCCGCTGGGCAGCTCGCTCTGGGAGGTGTTGCGGGAAGACGGGGAACGATGGATCTCGGTCATGGTGCGGATGGACATGCTGCCTGGCAGCATCGGACAGTTCGGCCAGCATAACGCATGCCGCCCCGGGGCGGCACGTGGCGTTACCCGGTGGGTCATAGCGGCAGCTGCAGCACGTGCGGGCAGTGATCGCTGGGGCGGGGCGCTCCAGCGACAGGGGCGCCTCGAAGGGCACCACCTGCACACGCAGGTCTTCCGGCGGTGTGCGCAGCCAGGCATCCAGATTGTGGCTCAGCAGGAAGACATCGATGTGGTGGTGGCAGCGAGCCAGCTTGCGGTAGGGGCCACTGGCCACCAGGGTCAGGCGGGTACCGCGTGGCTGGTCGTCATCCAGTTCCGGCAGCACGCTGGCAACACGTCGCATCTCGTCCGACGTGCGTATCGGGGCGGCGGCCGGGCTTCCGTCGCCTCGCGCCGGCAGCCCCTGCCGGAGTTCTGGCGCAGGTCCCGGTTGAAGTCACCACTGATCAGCACCGCATGGCCGGCCGCCATCTGACGATCCAGCCAGCCTTCCAGTGCCGGTACCTGTGACTGCAGCGTTTGACAGGATGACAGCCGCCGCCATTGTCGGGTGGGCTGGCGGCTCAGACTGCGGTCCAGTCGCCCCTGCCGGCAGCCCGCCTTCAGATGAACGTTCAGGATGGCCAGCGTGGGAGCTGGTCGTGCAGCTTTCGGGGTGTACCGGATGGCTTCCGGGCACGGGCAGTGGCAGGTCACGGCCAGCCCCGGCCGCGTGCGCCGACCTTCCGGGCTGCTGCGCGCCAGACTTTCCACCACTTCCACCCGGGGCTCCTGCAGGAAGCGGTGGGTGGGCCAGGCCACGGCCAGGTTCTGCGAGATCGGGCCGCCGTTCCAGCGTTCGGCCGTCGTGTGGATTGTCCAGCCCTTGCCCAGCACCTGGCGAACGGCGTCAGCGTCGGTAATCTCCTGCATCAGCACGATGTCGGGTCGTGCCGTCCGGACCAGCTCGGCCAGCTGGCGTACCTTGGCATCCAGGTCCTGGCGTCGGTGCTGGGGGCCGAAGATGAGGCGCCCCTGCATGTCACGGCCGTTCAGGGCGTCACAATAGAGCAGCCCTCGCCGGGCGACGGTCGCCAGGCCCGTCCCGCCAGCCTAGGGGCTCGCAGAAGGACTGCCAGCGCGCAAAGACGGCGGGCGACATCAGGTGCTCGGCATTCAGCGTCATGATGCGCAGGCCATTCGCATCGTCGATGGTCGCACTGCCCGCCACGCCGTCCGCCCTGACGACGTGCCTTTCTGCCCTGGGGCGATCATCGTTGCTCCGTGCTTCCGGCTACCCGGGCGCTTGACCCGGCATGGGCGCGTGCACGCTTGTCCTTGTTCTTCTGTCCTTCCTTCTGGCGCCGCTTGCTCGTGGCGACCTGTTCACGCCATTCGGCCGGCACGTCAGGACGGTGCCCCTTGGTCAGGAGTGGCCTCGCCGGTAGTCATGTGACTGGCGCCGCGGGTGGGATCGTCAGCCGAACAGCCCGCCAGACCCGTCAGCAGGGCGGTGGCAAGCAGCAGGGCAGGAGGCGGTGGCGCATGGAGGTTCCGGGAAGGGGACGGAAGGGGACGAAGGGACGAAGGGGACGAAGGGACGAGAAGGGGACGAGAAGGGGGCGAAGGAAGGAGGGCGAAACGGACAGGGCGAGGGTGAGCAGCAGAGATGGAATGGGCTACGGCTGCGGCCGCAAGCAGCGTCCAGTGAGGCAGCTGCCTGCGGGCATGGCGAGGTTCCGGCTCACGAGCGTCGGCCCGTGATGATGCCATCATCGGTGGGGCGTCAATTCGGCCGAACGGCTTCGTCCACCATGGCCCGATGGACGGCGTGTCGGCATATCATTGCACCATGGATACGCTGACCCTCAGAACCCCCGGACGACTGGCACCTGCATCTGCGTGACGGTGCCGCCCTCCATTCGGTCGTGGCCGCCAGTGCACGCCAGTTTGGCCGTGCCATCATCATGCCCAACCTGCGCCCGCCCATCACCACGGTGGCCGAGGCCACGGCCTATCGTGACCGCATCCGCCTCGCGCTGGATGAGGCCGTGGGGCGAGGCGAGATCAGCATGCCCAGGCGGCAAGCTTCCAGCCGCTGATGACGCTCTATCTCACCGAAAAAGACCTCGTGGACGACATCCGGCAGGCCGCCGCCGGAGACGTGGTGACGGCCGTCAAGCTCTATCCGGCCGGCGCTACCACCAATTCCGATGCGGGCGTGCGCGCCATCGACCGGGTGATTCCGGTGCTGGAAGCCATGGCCGAAGCCGGCATGCCGCTGCTGGTGCACGGCGAGGTCACGGATCCCTGACGTGGATGTCTTCGATCGTGAGGCCGTCTTCATCGATCGCGTGATGATTCCGTTGCGCACCCGGCTGCCGCAGCTGAAGGTCGTGTTCGAGCACATCACCACCCGTCAGGCGGCCGAGTACGTCAGGACTGACTCCGCCGAGCCTGGCATGCTGGGCGCCACCATCACGCCACAGCACCTGCTCTACAACCGCAACGCCATCTTCACCGGCGGGCTGCGTCCGCACTGGTACTGCCTGCCGGTGCTCAAGCGCGAAATCCACCGCACGGCACTGGTGGAGGTGGCCACCAGTGGCGATCCTCGCTTCTTCCTGGGGACCGACAGCGCCCCGCATGCCCGTGCGCTGAAGGAAGTTGGCAACGGCTGTGCCGGCTGCTATACCGGCCCCCATGCCCTGGAGCTCTATGCCTGGGCCTTCGAGGCTGCCGGCGCGCTGGACAAGCTGGATGCCTTTGCAAGCCTGCACGGCGCCCGCTTCTACGGAAGGGCGCCCAATACCGGCACCATCACCCTGAAGCGCCAGGACTGGACCATTCCCGAGAGCCTGCCTTTTGCGGGAACCGAGATCGTGCCGCTGGCGGCCGGCGAGACATTGAGCTGGCAGGTGGTGGGCGAGGGCCGGACCGCCTGATTCCTCCATGCCGGACTGTCGGGGGCTTTTTGGTATGATGCCCTCGGTGCCACCCTGTTGTGGCCCTTTCAATCAGTCCTCTCATCCTTGTTCTTCCCATTGCCGGGAAAGGAAAAAACCATGATCAAGAAACTGAGCGCAGCCCTGCTGGGCGTCGCTTTCGTGCTGGCTGGCTGCAACACCGTGGCCGGCGTGGGCAAGGACATCAAGGCCGGTGGCGAAAAGCTGGAAAGAAAGGCCGAGGGCGTGAAGAGCGGTTCCTGAGCCTTGAGCCAGAAACCTTCCCACAGAGATCGAGATTCAAGGAGATAAGAACATGATCAAGAAACTGAGCGCTGCCCTGGTGGGTGCCACCTTTGTGCTGGCTCGGCTGCAACACCATGTCCGGCATGGGTCAGGACATCAAGGCTGGTGGCAGAAGCTGAGAAGAAAGCCGAGGACGTGAAGCACGGCTCGTCGGAAAGCTTCCAGCACGAGCATGGTGCGATGCACCACGAGCATGGCACGATGGCTGCCCAGCCCACCGAGACCATGACCAAGGAAGGTTCCTCGTCGGACAGCTCGATGTGGGACAAGACCAAGGAAAAAGCCTCGGAAATCAAGGACTCCGTCAAGGACAAGTTCAGCAGTGAGCACCTGAGACCTGAGCTGCGCGCTCTGTCCCGGCTTGACCGGGCAGGTGGGAGCAAGGCCCAGGTTGCAGGATGATCGTGCCTGCCCAGGAAGCTGGTGTCAGGCCGAACCGTCCGACAAGGCCGCCACACTCCGGTGTGCGCGGCCTTTTTGCTGTCCGGACCGGGAGCACGCCTGAATCGTTCCGCCGGGAAGGTGAAAGCGGCCGCCGAGCCAGGAATGCGCCGCGTGGTGACGCTGTATACCGTTTCGTCTTGTTGCACGTTGTAGTATTTGTGGCTGCAAATTGAGGGTTTCGGCATGGAATCTTCATATTTATGCCTTCATCCGCCAGACTGGCATTCAACATTGACGAGGCGACATCGTGGTTCCGGAAAGAAAAACAGCAAGACCGGATGGATCGACATGGGGCATGGCGCTGCTGGCCCTGACGCTGGCAGGCTGTGGAGGCGGCGGGGGCCCTGATCCCTTTCCGTCACACTTCAATACTGAAGTCGTCTGGCAGGCCGACATCCCGGCTGCCGGGCAATCGACCTGCTTCGACTTCGATGCGGGTTCCGAGGTGCCCACGTGCCTTGGCAATGCCTGGGACCTGAAGATCACCGGGCGGCAGGACGACGCCCCCATGCTGTTCACCAACAGCGGCTCCAGCGGCACCGGCCAGGGCGGTGTCTATGTCCGGCGGGCTGCCAACGGCACCAGCCAGCAGGTCCTGATGAAATGGTTCCATCTGGAACAGTGGAAGGATGGGGCCACGAATCCGGCCAACCGCGAGCCCCTGCCGGCCGATGCCTACGTGGCCGACGCCAACGGCTCGCTGCTGAACGTGCCCGCCACCCTGCGGGGGCTGGACGAAGACCACGGCTGGTTCATCAAGTACACCGATGCCAGTCGTGCGCAGGCAGCCGGCTTCGCGCCGTTGGCTGGCGTGCTGGGGGCCGATCCTGAACGTGGCGCCCTGATACGCGGCGGCGAAGGCAACAACTACGCCCGCATGCGTCTGAAACGCGTGTCCTATCAGGATCCGAAGAACGTGAACTCGGCGCAGCGCTGGACCATCCAGTTCTACGCACAGCTGCCGGGCCGGTAGACGGTGCTGTCTGCGGCCGGCACCCGCTGCGGGACGGGAAAGCCTGAACGTGCCGGCCCGTGGTGCAACGGGTAGAGTCCGGATTGAACCCTTGGCAGGGACGGATACCATCGTATCCTGCCGGGGGCAGTCATCGCACCGATGACGGTCCCGTGACCTTCCGGACCATGCCCCCCATGAAAGACGACCGATTCCTCGCTCTAGTTCCGCCGGGCCTTTGCCGAAACAATCCACCGTGGCAAGAGGGCGCATCATGAGTCCACCCGGCATTGGTGTATCGAACCTGGTCAAGGACCGCTTTGGAGGACGCCGGCACAGGCTGCTGGCCTGCAATGCTGGTGCTGTTGGCGTTGCTGCTCGTGGCGGCTATCGGCTCGGCCATGAGTGGTGCCGTGCGAATTCCGCTGGACGCGATGCCGGCCTTGCTGGGCGTGGCGTCCGATTCCGTATCGACATCTTCCGCGGCAGGCCATCCGGAATATCGGCTTTGGGAAGGCGTGCTGCTGACATTCGCCTGCCGCGCATCCTGCTGGGCATGCTGGCGGGGCAGCCCTGGCCGTGGCGGGCGCCGTCATGCAGGCACTTTTTTCGCAACCCGCTGGCCGAGCCGGGCCTGGTCGGCGTTTCGGTGGGCGGTGCCGTCGGCGCGGTGGGGGCCATTGTCCTGGGATATGACCAGCAGCCGCTGGTGCTGGCAGGCGCTGCCTTTGTCGGCAGCCTGCTGGCCACACTGGCTGCGCTCGCTGGGGCGGCGGGCACCGGGGCGGCGGGCATCCTGCTGGCCGGCATCGCCATCAATGCCTTTGGGGGCGCTCGTCGGTGTCTTCACCTGCCCTGGCCGACGACTGCAGCTGCGCAGCCTGGACCTTCTGGAATCTGGGCAGTCTGGCTACTGCCGACTGGGCCATGCTCTCCGGCTGGCGCCCTGGACGCTGGCGCTGATGGGTGCGCTGCTGTGGCAATGGCGTGCACTCAACGCGCTGCTGCTGGGTGAACGCGAGGCGCTGCACGGGCTTGAGCTGCAGCGCCTGCGCGGCTCATCCTGCTGGTGACGCTGCTGGTGGGACGCTGGTGGCTCGCCACCGGCATCATCGGTTTCGTGAGCCTGGTCGTGCCGCATCTCGTCCGCGCTGATGGCGGCGCCGATCACCGGCCACTGCTGCTCTGTCACTGCTGGCGGGAGCACTCATTCTTGTCCTGGCTGACTGGGTTGCACGCATCGTCGTCATCCCGGCCGAGTGCCCATCGGCATCGTCACCTCATTGCTGGGGGCTCCGGTGCTGTTCGTGCTCATCCAGCGGGAGGCGCGCTGATGTTGCAGGCTCATGGCATCGCCGTGCAACGCGGTGAACGTCAGATTCTTTCCGACATCGATCTGTCCCTGCCGGCTGGCCAGGTCATCGGCGTGCTGGGGGACCAATGGTGCGGCAAATCCACGCTGCTGGCTGCGCTGGCGGGCGAACTCGTCCCCAGCGCCGGCCGCATCACGCTGAACGGACGCCCTCTGTCTGCCTGGCCTGCGGCAGAGCTGGCCAGCTGCCGAGCCGTGCTGCCGCAGAGCCCTTCGTTGCAGTTTGACCTGCCGGTGGCCACTGTCATCGGCATGGGGGCCCATCCGCATGCACGACACACGCGGACAGAGGCGCTTCCTACCGATACGCCGCGATACGGCCCCAGGCCGCGATCGCCGAAGATCAGCGCATCCTGCAGCGCGTGCTGGCCCTGGCCGATGTGCAGGACCTGTACGGTCGCCGCTACCGCCTCCTTTCCGGCGGCGAACAGCTAACGCGCACCTGGCCCTGCGTGCTGTACCAGCTGCTGCTGGCACGTCAGGTACAATGAATACCGCGTGCTGATGCTGGACGAACCCACGGCCAGCCTGGATCCAGCGCCACCAGCTGCACCTGCTGTCTGCCGTGCACGCTGGCGCATGAAGAGAACGTGGCGGCACTTGTCATCGTGCGACCTGAACCTGGCCGCCGGCTGCTGCGACCGGCTTGCTGCTGGAGCCAGGGGCGTGTCGCCGCCTGTGGGACGCCCGCCCAGGTACTCACCCCGACACGCTCGCTCAGGTCTATGGCGTGGAGGCACCGTTCTGCCACATCCGAACCAGCCGAGGAGGCCGCTGGTGGTGTTCTGAAATTCGCAGTGAAAGGCACGGATCTGGGTGTCTATCTGGAGATGGAGAGCCCTTGAAGCTTTCCGGCAGCAACTGAGGCTGTGGCTGACAGCGACGCCGGGTGCTGCAGGCTGTCTGAAATGGCATGATCAGCCCTCCACAAGGTTCTCCAGAACATGCCCAGAAAATCCCCTGAGCTTCTGCCAGATGGTCTGTGCGATCAGGTGGTGACCGATTCGTTGCAGCAACTCATCGAGGCTTCGATCGGTGAGCATGGCTTTACCGTGCCCGATCTGGCTGCGGAAGATGCCCCGCGCGATGGCGGAGGTGCTGGCTTCAACACTCGCCCGCATCCTGGAAGATCTGGGCGAAGAGGATGGAGAGAAGCCGCGGCGTCAGCTGGCTCTGGTCAATGACTTGCTGCGATATGTGCGTCATCGAGCCACGCATTCGGATGTTCCGGGGATATGGAGCAGTCCCATGGACAGCTTGACCCAGTGAAGAGGCGCGCTTTGACGCAGATGGCGTCCACGGTCTTTCTGAGCAGCCCGCCGCGCCTGTTGCAGGCCGTTCATCGAAACCGGGTTGTGCCGTTGCGACCGGAAATCGGTCTGGCCATGCCCTGGCTGTTCACGGCGGGTCGGGGAACGCCCTCCCTGCTGTCCGAGCTGCAACGCGAACTGGGCGCCTGCGACAGGGTCGACATCCTGGTCAGCTTCATCACGCAGTCCGGGTTCGAAACCGCTGGACATCCTGCGAGAGAATCACCGCGGTCGATGCTCAAGGCAGACCGGGTACAAAGGTCTGCGCATCCTCCGACAACCCATGCCGGCGCGACCGAGATGCAGGCGCTGGACCTGCTGGGCACAGGCTGCCGCGTGGAGGTTCGGGTTTCGCTGGATGGCGAGCGCAGCACGTCTGCACGCCAAGGCGTGGATCTTCCATCGGGACAGTGGCTTCGGATCTGCCTGTCGGGCAGTGCCAACCTGTCGGCCGCGGCCGCGATGGGCGGTCTGGGTGGACGGTGAAGTTCACCGAACAGGGGCAGGAAGAGCTGTTTGCTCGGGCGCGTGCCAATTTCGAGACCCTGTGGGAAGACCGCGAGTTCCAGCGCTATGACCCCGAGAATGCCGTGCATCGGATTGCCCTGGAGAATGCGCTGACGCGTGAAGCCGGGCATGGGCTTCCTGTACGCCTGACCTCTTCGATCTGAGCCCAAGAGCTACCAGCAGGAAATGCTGGATCGGCTGCATGCAGAACGGCTTCAGGGACGCCACCGAAACCTGCTGGTGGCCGCAACGGGTACGGGCAAGACCGTGGTGGCAGCATTTGATTACCGGCGTCTGTGTGCTGCACAAGGGGGAAGGCCGCGCCTTCTGTTTGTCGCGCACCGGGAAGAGATCCTGCGACAGTGCAGGCGCACCTATCAAGTCCTGCGCGACCATGCGTTCGGCTCCTGCTGGTGGAGTGCTCTAACCCGACAGCCATGATCATCTGTTGCCACCATCGACAGTCAGTTCGGGGGCTGGTCGATCGTTTCGAGTGCGACTTACTGGAACGTGGTGGTCGCTGAGAATGCCATCGCCTGGCAGCCAACCGCTTCGATGCGTTGGCGAACGCCATCCGCCCGTGCCGTTGGGGTTGACGCACGCGAGCGCAGGATGGAAGTCCATTCGGGGTATTTCCAGAACCGTCGGGATGGTTCGCCGGCTGCGGAGCTGGCTATGGCAGGCACCGGATCTGCAGTTTCTGTGTCCGTTCCGAGTACTACGCTTGTGACGACGAGACGGATTTTCTTCGGTGCCGTGGAATGCGCCGAGAAACGGCGCCGATCGGCTGGCTCGTCGCAGGCAACGACATGCGGGCACATGGTCATCCATGAACGGCGTGCGCTGGCGAGCGCCTGTCCCAGATGAAGACTGGTCTTGTGTGTCGGTAGGCCACGCGGTTCGCGACGGACAGGCTCAACTGCCAGCCGATTCCTGCGAGTGCGTGGTGGGAGACTAGTTCGGCAGAGGATCAGCGTGCAGCGCCCGAAAGGCTGTCGTGGGCGAGATCAATGCCATCGTCACCTGCGCGATCTCTATATCGAAGGTGGACCTTCCTTCGTGAACACGCTGCTGTTGTTGCGTGTCCCACGCAGAGTCCGGTGCTGTTCCAGCAGCAGAGTTGCGTCGTGCGCCGTCTGCGTCCTGGTAAGGAAAGCTGCGCTGATCGGTTTTGTGGGGACGGTGTCAGGAGGACTTCCGCTTCGACCGGTCTGCGTCTCATTCCCTGACGGCCTGCATCGTGCGCAAATTGCCGCGTAGAGGCCGAGAATGGCTTTCCAGTCTGCCTTCGGATGTTTACATCCATCTGCAACGCCAGGCACGCGAGCGGATCCTGGACAGCCTCGCGACGTCTGGTTCCAGCAGAACTGGCGGCGGTCTGCACGGAACTGCAGACTTACGTGACGCTTCAGGGCGTGATTCGATCCGGCTGGTCGATTCCACGAAGGATCAGGGTGGAGCTGAGAGGTCTCTATCGCAGCAGCGCGGAAGGTCCGGTTGGACCTGTCTGAAGCGGACAGGCAGGCCTACATCGCCGAGAGGCCTTCGCAGGAAGAAGAGTAGCCTGGCAGGCGCTTTGCGCAGACCTTCTGCATGTCGATGATGTCGAACGCCTGGCGTTTCCTGGCTGCCAGGTTACGCGCGCAGCACGCGCTGTGGAACTGCAGCGAAAGCGCATCCGTAGATCATGCTCGGACGTGAGGCTGTGGCGCATGTCGGGAAGCGCTCTTCTGAAGGATGCCGGCTCGGCACGTGAGCGGCGTCTGCTGCAGATGCTGGCTGCTCAGATCGATGCGGGACATCAGCAGAGAAACCGGCGCAGCCTTTCTTGCCGCGACTGATGAAGTTCGATGTCTCTTCCAGGAGCTGAGCTACGTTGCGGTGCTGTCCAGCTGAACGTGCTGCCGGCGCGTTTCCATCCTCGGATGGAAGATCTTCGCTATGCCTTCATGCGATTATGCATCTCGCGAGACTGACGGGCCGTCGGCTGGCTGACCGACACGACGACGTCAGCCTTTTCAGGCGGGCGCTGGCGTTGCCGGAAACGCAGCGGACGGAGCTGCTGTTCGTGACGCTGGACAAGCGCGAAGGCTACCATCGGCGCATTGCCTCACCGCGTACGCCATCTGCGCGGAGCGCCACTGGCAGACCGACTCGGCAGGCCCGGATACGAGGGTAGGGCGGCGTTATCTGGAAAGTCACAGGATAACGGCTGGCAGTTCCAGCTGTTCGTGCGTCAGACCCGGAAGGACCCGTGATCGCCTGCCTGGTCCCGTTGCCCTGCTGCGGGCTGAAGGCAATCGCGCATGAGCATCCCTCTGGAAGCTGGATGTTCCGCCGCTGCCAGCCCAGGCTTTTTCAGGCGTTTCAGTGTTCTTTCGTGATGCCTGATACCCGGCGCTCTGACGGCGGAGCGCCGGATGCCTCCGCGCTGACATGCCCTGCGCTGCCCCAGGCGTGGAGGCTTGCGCTCGGGCTGTTCCTCGAGATCTTCTGGACTGCGGGAGGGCGATGGCTGGCAGCGCAGGCGGCCAGCAGGCCGACTACGCCCTGGGCGACCGGCGCGCTGGGCCGGACGGCCAGGCAGGCAGTGCCACCCGCGCCAGGCCGTGTTCCAGGGCGTGATGCAATGCTGAAATGCCGTGAGTCACGATGCCGTTGCCACACCAGGAACATGGCGATCAGTGCCGGCGATGCTCCGTCCCTTCATCAGCCAGAATGACTGCACGCAGGTGCCGCGTCCTGATGGTGCGGCGGCAGCGGACGCATGCCGCCGCCCTGCACTGGCTGAGGTACAGGCGGGTCGCTCAGCTTCACGACGGCGGCCATAAATGCCGCAGACGCCCACACGGTCGCGTCCAGGGGCGATGATGGCTACGACCGTGATCTGCCGTGAGCGGCGGCTCGTGCCACGATGCCCAGCGTGATGGCAGTGAGTCTCGCCGAAAAGCGATGAAGTCGAGTGCGGAGTGGCGCCGCTTGACACGCTCCTTTCTCGGTCAGCGGCGCCTGCCGCCGGCAGCGGGCGTCGGCGGTCTCGGCCGGGGCCCGATCGGTGGCGTGCTCTGGCGTTAGCGTGCGGTGCAGCGGTGCAGTGGCAGCTTCGGCGCCCCCAGCTACTGCGGAACAACTCGCCCAGGAGGTCCGGCGGCAGCGTCACCAGTCGACTGCAGGCGCTGATGGTCGCGCCAGCCACGTACCAGGGTGGTCTTGTTCAGCAGCGAGCCCTGGTCTCGGCCCAGACCACGGGCAGTTCACGCGTCCACGCGCACACCCGTGACCTGCTGGGCGTTCAGGAGCCAGGTCGTCGCCCAGCGCCTGTTGCGGTCTCGTTCACCGGCAGTTTCGTGAGGCTGCAAACATCATCCATGCAGGCTGGCGATGTCGTCGATTAAAAGTGAGCAGGTTGGCAAGCGCCATGCGTATCCCTATCCAGGCCGGGAGGCCGTCAGAAACCGTTGAATGTACCTGATCGATCGATGTCCGGCGACGTTGCGAAGTATCCGGCGACACCGTGGTGGTGATACAGCATGTGAAGTGTTGCCACCGCGCGGCAGGAATGGAGGCCGCCTGTGGGACGTTCCAGGGCTGCAGGCCGGGCGTACGCCACTGGCTGGGAGCATGGCCGCCGTCCTGCTGGGCGGTGCGCTGCGGTGTGCCTCCTGACGTCGCGGGTGGCTGCGCGCGCATCCTCGGAACGCAAGACGGTGGTCCCGACGCATGAGCGACGCTGCCTTCCCGGATGTCGAGAGCGGTCGGTGGCGCGGCCGCGTGCGCGTGAGGCTGCACGGCGAGCGCCCAGCGCCATCTGGAACGGAACACCTGTTCTGGTGCCACGGGTCATCGTCCGGGTGGTTCGCGGTGCTGCATTCCGCTGCTCACACTGCGGCTCGGCTGCGCTGGAGGCGCAGGATACGGTACCCGGCGCCACACGGGCTGGAAAATCAGGCCTCAACGCGACGAGCGGGCAAAGCTCGCGACGTTGTGACGACCGGCTCAACGGCTGGCGTGTTCCGTCAGAGCGCGTCGTCTGACCGGGCCGCGGACGGATCGATCGCACCCATCTGGCCCCATCAGTATGCCGGAGCAGCATCTGAAGCGGTGGTGGCGCCGGGGCGGAGTCACGCTCAGCAGGGTGTGTCCCGCCATCTCGCGTGAGCGCAAGCAGAGTGCGCGCGTTCATGGCCACCTGACAGAGCCGGTGACCTGCCTGCCCTCGCTGCAGCTGCACCAGCCAGTGCCGGGTGTGCGCTCCGGCTCGTTCGAGCTGCCGCTGCTTTCAATGGCCAGTCACGCAACCCGCATGGGGCATGGATCATCGCGGCGCCGGTGGAACGCGCCCGTGAAGGCGGCGGCTCCGGCGCGGTCGTCGATACCGGCGACTATTTCTGTCAACGGGAACGCTGTCTGTCGGCCATGGCGCCGGGCTGCTGACCATGTACCGCCACGACCGCATTCGCGCCCGTCGGCCCGTAGCGGGTCCGAAGACGAGGCGATATCGTCATCGGTACCGTGGGCGGCAGCACCGGGCGTAGCGTTACCGGCCCGCACCTGCACCGGTCGGCGTGCCCGTATGACTGTCACCTATCGGTCGATCCGGCGCTCCTGAAGGCCGAACAGCTCAAGAAGGTAGCGCGGCGCAGTAGGAAGCGCTCAGGATGGTTGGGTCAGCGATCCGGGCAATCTCGGTGCCAGACCAGTCAGCTCTCGCTCGGCATCCAGCCGTACCGCCGCGTTCTGACGGAACAGCGGAAAAGCCATTCATCCAGCAGGGCGGGGGCATGCTCGAAGACGGTAGGCTCGGATTCTGGTCAGCCAGCGCTTGGGGTCTCGCGGGCAGGCATGGCAAACCAGGCTGCTATGCGTGCAGGAAGTGGTGGTCTGCAACCGGGACTGCAGGGGCGTCGTTCTCGGCACGGGGCGGCTCCTGGCCGAAGCTCCAGGCGGCCAGGATGCGCCGACGTGGCGCCGTCGACGGCCGTGCCACGCCTGTGCCGCTGGCCATGTCGCCACGCGCAGGCAGACGGTGAGCTGATCCTCGGCTGAGGTAGTCGGTGCTGTTCCATAGCCTGGATAAAGTGCGGCTGAGCGCAGGGGAGTCGGCATGCCGTTCATTTCAGTGCCCGACCTCCCGGAGTGATGATCTGCTGCTGTGCAGGGACCGCTCATGCCCGACTGCCCTGCTGGGCGGTGGTGTGAGATCGAAGGCGAGCAGGCGCAGCAGGTCCACGCGCGGCGGGCGCTACGCTGCCCGCAGCGAACTTCATGTCTCCAGGCACTTTCGTGCAGGTGGGCGCGCAGGCCACAGGGCGATAGTGAGCGGGCGGCGCCGCAGTAGACCGGGCCTCATGTCTTCACAGCGGGCGCATAGATGAGCCGGCGGGTCCCACGTACACGGGGGAGGGGGTTCCACGGCGAGACAGGGTGCGGGCTCGCATGTGCGGCCGGGCGCGCGGGTGCGTCTCTACTTCAATGGTGGTGCTGCCGGATCCGGCTCTGGTTACACGGTAGGCGTTCAGTTCCTGCGCATGCGCGTGATCGTCTGAACCAGGGCTGGCTGCGATCGTGCGCCATCCAGTGATACGGTCCCAGCGCGAGCAGCGGCTGAGCGACACACCACCGTCGGCCCCACCATTGGCAGCGGCCGCGGCATAGCCGTCCACCATGATGCTCAGATTGCGGGCATTCGTCCAGCGAGCCGTTGCGCTACGCATCGCACCAGGCGGTCCGGCAGGCAGCTTCAGGATGTTCACGCTGGTCTCGCGGTGCCGCCGCTCCAGCTGCGGATAGTGCAGCCGGGCCGGGCCGTACAGGCCGAAATCCCTGGACCGTGAGGCTAACGGGCGGCGGGCGTACGCCGCCTGGGGCGCTGCCAGGCCGGGCCAGGGGCCAGAGAGGCCGCCGTGATGCAGCCCAGCGTGCCAAACCGATGCGCAAAGAGACCGTCTGGGACATGCTTGCTCCTGAAAGGGGCTCGCCAAAGGCGGGCCGCATCGCACAAACAGGGTGTCAGGGTACCTGGTTGGCCCGGCTTTTGTGAGTAAGGAATTGTTATGGTTGCGTAGAGCGGTAGCGTGAAGCCACCGCGAGATCGGCGTCGATGCTCCCTGCTTCGACGGCCGCCAGTTCCCGGCTGGCGCCATCGGGCTTTGCGCCACACTGGCCACCGTTGCGCCGCCCGCGCGAGCGGCAGCTTTGAGGCGGCGGGGGCGCGCCGCAGCTGTCGCTGGCGGCACGAGGAAGCGGGGCTGGATGCCGCTCTGACGAAGACACGATCCTCTGCCTGGGACGTGCCGAGCACTGGCTGCCGTTCGCGAACCGGCTGGCCGTCTGGCGTGGCCTGCTTACGCTCGGTCCGAGGCGTGACCGCCTGCGCTTCGTGTCCGGCAGCGATGTGGGTGCTGTGGATTGCGAAATTCAGCATTCTGGAAAGCGGATGTTCCACCTGGCAAGCCCCTGGGGCTGGGGCGGCACGACTTTCACAATGCTCTGGTCTGGCTGCGTTTCCCGCGTGCTGGCGGCCATCTTCTGGCTACTGCGTGGCCAGCAGGCGTGAAGTGAGAGGCGCTGCAGGCAGGCGATGAGTCTAGGCGAGTCGGCGCAAGCTTTTCTGCCAGAGCGATACCGGGTGCATCCGCTGGGCAGGCCGCGCCGCGGCCTCTGCGCGATGCTCCTGACCTTGTTGGACGAGAATGGTGCATGCAGGCCGGCGCCCGCGCCGCCAGAATGGGTCTGCGGATGCTGGAGGCCTGGAGATGGCACACCTCTTCGTCGAGAGCCGGCGGGCGCTGATGGGCGGGCGATATGTAGATTGCCGACGCAGTGCCAGCGATGGCCAGCGTGTCGGTTGGACGCTGACCCTTGTGCCTCAGTGGTTGGCACGAAAGGCGCCCGTCATCGCTGGGCGCGCTTGCTGGAGAAGCCCACCATCCCTACAGTCGCATGACGGTTGTTGCTGCCGTGTCGGATCGGTACGGCTCGGGATCGGGGGCACGGCTGCCTGGCTGTGCGAACCGCGGCAGCGAGGCTACTGCGTCTGGCCTTGCTGCCGCCGTTGCTGCTGCGAGGGCTGGCCAGGCTGGGACCCGTGCCATGCGGATCCCTGCCTTCTATGCGGACGAGAGGATCGCTGGGCCGCTGCGTCCGGCTGCAGGCTGGATCGCCGCGGCGGCAGATCGGTGCGCGCCATCGGAGCGGGCACCTTGCAGGAACGATAGTTGGTCCACGGCCGCCCCGGCGGGCGTTCTGGCGATCTCGCTGTCGCCGCCGCCCATGGCCATCATCGTCCGGTCGCCCCGTGCTCTCGGAATGCTCAGGCGCATCTCGATAGGGCTGCGTCGCCCATCACGTTCACCGTCAGCAGGATCTGCGCGTGCCGTCACGTCTTCTTCGAATGAATCACGCGACGGCGACGCATCCGCCGTGCATGATGACGAAGTTGCGGGCGTAACGCACGGGAAGCCATCGGGCGCCTGTACGTTCTCCTGGAAGGCCACGGCAGAAGGCCCGATCGTTGGGCATTAGCCTCGAAGGCAGCAGAACCTTCAGGCGGCTGTCCCCGTTCCGGACAGCGCGACAGGCTCACTCGGAAGTTGACCGGGTACTCGACCAGCCTGCCGGCAGGCTGGCGGCAGCCAGGCTCGCACCCGCGCACGGCGGCCCGGCATCGTGCGCGACAGCTGCACAGCCAGTGCGCGCTTCAGAAGTACGTTTACATCAGCAAAGATCCTCATTGAGATCCGTGCCATCCGGTTTCAGTCCTTGCCCGTCGAGGCCAGAGTGGATGAATGGTCATTACGGCGGGTTGCGTCGCGGCCAGTGCCGACGGCCGGCCGTGACGGAATGCCGTGCTGCCGTGTCGCTGGTGAAAGCCCTCGAAGCCACCCGCTTCGGGTATCTGGTGTTACATCTCCGGCCGGAGCGGGTCGGACGGTCGCCGGGCAAACCCGGAGCGGTCCGGACCCTGGGGCGGTGATGCTGGCTAACGGCCAGGCGCCATATGGACAGTGACGGCGTCCCACTTTAACCCCAAAAGCGACGGACAGTGGCACAGAAAATAGACCGCCCGGCAGCTCAGCTTGCCGGGTAGCAGTGAAAAGGTGGGGTAAGAGCCCACCGCGCGGTTGGTGACAGCGTGGCATGCCAAAACCCCATCCGAGCAACATCATGTAGGGACGCGACGCAGCAAGCTGCACAGGGCGCCCGCCCGAGCGTGCGGGTGGATGGCTAGAGCCGGCCGGTAACGGTCGGGCCCAGATGAATGACCGTCACACCTTTCCCAGGTGACAGAATCCGCCTGCGAGACCCGCTCACTCCTTCTTTTCGGCCTGTAGCCACGCTCGTGGCACTGTCCGGCTGGTACAAAGCACCGTCGCCTGTCAACCCGCCTGTTTTCTGGGCAAACAGGCTGTCATGACGCATGGCAAAAGCTGCGCCCCTGTCGTCGTCAAAGCCGAGACCGGTCGCAGCGTTACTGCACAGGCCGCCTGAACGGCTCATTCTTTATGCAGAAGGCAACCGCTCAAACGACCGTTCGTCGGCCGGAATTACCGCCGATCGCCCTCGGTTTTTCACAATCATTTATGCGAAAGTGTTGCAAATAACTGCAATTAGTTGATGGCTTTACCTTTCAGTGACGCCGCTATAGTACGTGAAAAAGTGGTCGGACGGTTGCTTTTCCAGGAGCGAGCGATCTGCTGAAAGTCATTGTCATCGCATGAAACTCTTTCTCCTGATTTGACGCTGCCCGAACCCTCGCCTTCGATCTGGTGGGCGGTGTGTGGACGCGGGCCGCCGGTGGGAAAATTCACCGAAGGCGTACCTCTCGCGAGCCGCCACCACCGTCGAGGTGGCAGCGCAGCCTGGTTCGGATCAGCCGGCATCGCCACCGCCCACTCCATCAACCGGCGTAGGCCAATGTTCGAAGGAGCTTCCCGCGCCGTCGCTCGACGCGAAGGGTCGTTCGCGCTCCCGTCGCGGTGGCGCGGTGCTCGGAAGAGCAGGGCGTGCGCAAGCTCGTGCCGAGCCCGGCACTGAGTGACGCTGCATCTACCTGCCGCCGGAATGGGAGAAGGTACGTGGAAGCTATCGCCTCCGTAAGCTGACCTCCAGGACGGCGTATCCGTCGTCTGCTGATCGGCTCCGGCAGAAACCGTGGAGATGGATGAGTGCAGGACGCATCCTCGTCAGCCCGATCCTGCGTCAGGCCAGCAAAGCTCGATCGCAGCAGGTCGCCATGGTCGGAGACCCGGCCCATGCTCGAGCTGTGTGGGATGAGCAGACTTTGGGAAGCCATCTGGGACAAGCAGGCTGCGGCCGGCTTTGCCGGAAGACTTGGGCGCATTCCGGGCCTCTAGAAATCGACGAAAGGTGCGGACGGGATGACCGGAGCGATTGTCGTCAGGGCGCATCTGCGCGTTGCTGCTGCGAGGCGGTCGCGGCTGGCCATCCGCCCGGATGGGTGTGCTGGGCCGCGTCGGGCGCGCGCACTGCGCCGGCACATTCTGCAGGCCCCTCGGGCGACAGCGCGCGTCATCTGTTGGCGTTGGACGGGGATCCGGAAGCAGGTAGCGGCCGCTCGGGCATGTGGAAACAGGAAAAGCGGTGACGCACGG
>BNJU01001749.1_pt1 | contig 67491 bp, 70 predicted proteins | sample 8539281 | NCBI WGS metagenome assembly BNJU01 (sample SAMD00202456, study PRJDB9452) | human saliva metagenome | isolation source: human saliva | place: Japan
GTGTTGGGTAAACCGATAAACGAGGTAGCCTGCCGCTCACTTCAAGGTTAACGTATATGCCGAAGCGCAGAGAGCCGCTGGCTGAGGAAAGCCACATAGGGCAAACTAGCCGCGTAAAGGCTCTAAAACGTGATACTCCAACACGGCCAACCTCCGTTGAAAAGTTAGATGGTTGCAGGGCTACGCCAAAGGTGCAACATCAATACCGCTGAGCGAGTCGAGTTCTTTCTCCTACCGGGCGAAGAAACGATGGAGTAAACGGGCAGACATACCATCGAAGAAATCGAAAAACAGCCCCATAATTATCCGCCAACAACGCTATGCATCGCCAGCAAAAGTACAGCTTTGTTGCAATGCATCCTGAAATGAGATTACAACAAGTAATGCCGTTAGGATATGCTTTTGAACTTCATTACTTTCAGTTTTGCACATACAGTTTGGTCGCCGGTGATTTGTCCCATTTCCGCGCAAACCTCTGTACCAATGGGCAAGAACACGTCAACTCGATCACCTAACTTGATAAAACCTAAGTGCTCGTCGATATAGCAATCTTCACCGTGTTTTGCATAAGTCACAATGCGACGTGCCATAGCTCCTGCCATCTCGCCGACACAAGAGTTATCCCGGCCCTCAGGCGTAGTAATCATTGTATCGGTGCGTTCGTGTCTCTTCAGCATTTGCCGGTAGCCATGCGTGCGAAAATTTCCATCTTGGCGTTTCTGCCAAATTTCACTTCTACCATCGACGGTGAAACCAATCGCATGCACATTGAAAAGGCTCATAAAGATGCTCGATCGTTGGCGGGCGATCGCGGAAATATTCATGCTCACTCAACTTCCTCGATAACAACAATCTTTGCCATCGGCAGGTGCGACAACAATCTCTTGTCTCAGCCTGTTTCGTGAGAAACGACGCATGATGACAACGATAGAAATTGAGCACAATGCCATAAACAGTCACCGAAAACAACAACAAATAGCCAAAGAACTTTTGTTTTCTAACTGAACGAAGAGAAAGGCGATGATTAGAAATCCTATCAAGCCCGCAGCACTAGTGTTAGAACCTCTCGCGATGAATGCGCATAATTTCTTTTATTCTTTAATCACAGCAAATTAGTAAAATGCTAAAGCCCCGCAAAGTTAATTATATTGTTCGGGCAAACATTGAAAATAAAACCATGTTTTATTTTGGCCCTTCGCGGTTTTGTAGCGCACTCGCAAAACCGAAGCTAGACAAATATGAACGACTTCATCCACCTTCACGTACATACTTATTATTCCATCCTCGATGGACAATCAAAACATTCCAGCTTTGTAGATAAAGCCATTACGCGATGACATGAAAGGAATGGCCATCACCGATCGCGGTGCTATGTTTGGCATTAAAGAATTTCGTGACCATTGCGGGCATGCAATAAGAAGCGAAATAGCAGAAGCGATTGGCGCTATTTAAGCCCATCATTGGTTGGGGAGATGTATGCAGCAAGACATCGTTGCAAGATAAAGTCAAGAGAAATGGTGATAACTCGGCTACCATTTAATTGTGTTAGCCAAGAATCTATAAGGGCTATAAAAACCTTTATTAAATTGGTGAGCAAATCGTGATTGATGGCTACATATCGTCCACGTACCGATAGAACGGAGTTTGGAGAAATACTGAGGGCTAATCTATTTGCTCGCCTGCATGCAGGCGAAATCTCGAAGATTTTGCGATGATGACCTTGATGGTGCACGTGAGGCTTTGCGGAATGGTATCATCGTGTTTTTGGCAATGATTTCTATTTAGAAATGCAACGCCATGAAGTGACCGACCCTACGATTTTGGCCAATCGTGAAGCTTTTCCGCTGCAACAAATAGCAAATCATATGCTCATGCAGTTTGCCAAAGAATATGGCATCAAGCTCATCTGCACCAACGATGTGCACTTCGAAGATAAGGAAACAGCCGAAGCATACGACCACCTTTTATGCCTTTCGACAGGAAAGATCCTGATGATCCCACACTGAATGCGCTAGCAGTAAGCAGTGAATGGTTTAAGACCAAAGAAGAGATGAATGCCATCTTTTCGGATGTGCCTGAGGCACCAACCAACACCTTGGACATATTAGATATAGGTGGAAATCTATAGCATTGACCATGGCCCTATCATGCCTTTTTTCCCCATTCCTGAAGAGTTTGGAACGGAAGCGGAGTGGGAAAAGAAATTCACCGAGGAAGATCTTTACAAGGAGTTTACCTCTGATGAGAATGGTGAGAATCAACTTCCACCTGAAGAAGGTGAGAAGGTGATTCAACGCTTGCGGATATGAAAAAGATTTATCGCATCAAATTCTGAAGCTGATTACTAGCCAAATTAGCTTTATGATGGTGCTAAAAAGCTTTATAGCGACCCTCACCTGACAAACGTAAAAAGAACATATCAACTTTGAACTTCACGATGAAGACTATGGGTTTCCGGATACTCTCATTGTGCAAGATTTTATTGCGGCCGCACGCAATGAATTAGGTGTGATGGTGGGACTGGCCGTGGCTCAGCCGCAGGTCTGGTTGTGGCCTCATTGTTTAGGAATCACCAAGATTGGATCCACTGAAATACGATTTGCTGTTTGAGCGTTTCCTCAATCCAGACCGTGAATTTACCTGATATTGATACCGATTTCGATGACGATGGGCGCGGAAAGGTACTGCGCTGGGTCATGGATAAATATGGTCGCGACAACCGTGCTCACATCATCACCTACGCCAGCATGGCATACAAAGAATTCCATTACGATGTGGCACGCGTGGAAAAAGTTACCACTGACAAGTCGAATGCACTTTGCAAAGCCATTCCAGACCGCTTTACCCGATGGGTTAAAATGAATTTAACCAACGCCATTAAATGCACACCGAGCTACGCGATGCTGAATTTTCACAGGATCCACGCGAGCGAAATACCATCAAACTATGCCAAGATGTTAGAAGGACCGTACGTGGAACGGGTATTCAGTGCGTGGATTTATCATCTGCCGCAACCCCCATCAGCGACTGGGTACCCGTTTTCACGGCTGATGACCCCGACTTTGCCGGACTGAAAACAGCAGTCACCAACACGATGGTCACGTGATTGAACTCGACAGGGCTGATAAAAATGGACTTCTTAGGGCTTAAGACACTCTCTGAGTTAAAAGAGGCCTGCAAGGTAGTGAAGAAAACAACGGCGATGAAGTCGACCTCGACACCATCCCTATTGACGACGAACTCACCATCAGCTCTATCATCAGGGCGCACCATCGGCACATTCCAATTTGAATCGCTGCAGCATGCAAAATATCTTCGTGAGCTTTCCACCCCACTGTTTTTCGAAGACCCTCATTGCGATGAATGCACCTTCATCGGCCTCGACCCATGGGACTCACATTCCTGAGTTCATCAAACGCAAACAAGATCCTTCGCTCTGTCACCTACGACATTCTTTGCATGGAAAAATACTCGATGACACCTATGGCATCACTCGTTTATCAAGAGCAAGTGATGTTGCTTTCACGCCAGCTTGGCTAACTTCACACGCGGTGAAAGTGATGCTTTGCGTAAGGCTAAGCGGGTAAGAAAAGAAAGCTCATCGATGACGCCATGAAGCCGAAATTTATCGAACAAGGCTCAAAGAATGGTCATGATCCCAAAATATTAGAAAAGATTTGGAGCGGACTGGGAGAAGTTTGCATCCCTATGCTTTCAACAAATCACACGCCACATGTTATTCCCCGGTGGCCTCATCAAACGGCCTCATATGAAGGCACACTCATCCAGCCCAATACATGGCTGCTTTTAATGACAAGACGCTTCAGCCAGATTACGGAAATCACCAAGCTGATGGAGGAATGTCAGCATGAAGATTGCAACGTTAGGTCCCGACGTAACGAAAGCTACTCGATTTTTGGCGTAAATAAGCATGGTGAGATACGTTTTGGCTTTATCGGCCATTAAAGGAATGGGCGAAGCTGCAGCACAATCAATTGTCAACGAACGTGAGAAATGGTGCTCATAAAGATATTCACGACTTCGCAGAGCGTGCAGACTATACCGGTCAACCGAAAAGCTGAATCGCTGGCCTTTAGTGGTGGCTGACTGCTTTTGGCCGCCACGTGAGGCCTATTTCTCGGTAGGTGCCAAGAATGATGTTTTTCAGAAAACCCTCATCCGCTATCGGCAACTCTATCAACAAGAACAACGTGAAGCCCAGAATCACTCCTTTGCGGCAGTAGTTCTGTGGAGATTGCCCACCCTCATACCCGCCAAAACAGAGGATGGAGCGACCATCGAACGCCTCAATCGCGAACGCGAATTGGTAGGTATTTATCTCAGTGCTCATCCACTCGATGACCATGAATTGTGTTACGCAAACCTCTGTAATACCTCATTGTATGCAGAACTCGCATGAAAGAAGCACTCATTCAAAAAGATGGTATTATCTTAGAGGTATCGTCACTCGGTAAAAATCAAAGTTCACAAAGAACGGCAATCCTGTGGCTTTTGTTACCATTGAGGATTTTCGAAGCGTAGCGGCGAATTAGCCTTTTTCGAGAAGAATGGGGACGTTGGCGAGGCATGCTAAGTGAAGGTTGCATCGTCTCATATCACGGGCAAATGCCAACAACGCTATCGCGATAGCAACATCTACGACTTGCGCGTACAAGACATTCGAATACATGCAAAACCGTAAAAGAGAAACGCTTGGAGAAAATAACACTTCCATCAACAGCAACGATTTCACTGATGACATGGCAGAAGATTTGTCGACCCTTATCGAAGACACGCTGTGGAAAGTGCAACTCTATGTGCAAAATCTTCGATCCTGAGCACAACGATAGCATCATGTTACGCCCAAAAGGCCACACCATCGACATTACCCATAAACCTCTCATTCATCAAAACAGCTCTGCATCACCTATCATGTCAATTAGAAAAAGCTGAAATACTGCCACGCAAGACTTCATGGCATAGTATTTGCCCACACACTATCAACATCGATTATATTAACAATAAAAAGAATAAAAATGGAAGTAACTATTACAAACGAGAATTTCGAGAGCTACAAAAATGGTGATTTACCCTTAGTAGTCGACCTCTGGGCTACTTGGTGGGCCTTGTCGCATGGTGGGTCCTATCATTTCTGAGTTAGCAAAGACTATGATGGTAAATTAGTTGTAGGCAAATGTGATGTCGAAGAAAAATGATGAAATTGCTGCAGCCTATGGAGTACTGTAACATCCCCCACCATCCTTTTCTTCAAAAATGGTGAGCTTGTTGACAAACTTCTGTAGGCGCAGCCAACAAAAACATCATCGAAGAGAAGTTCAAAACGCTCTTGTAAAAGCACTATCTTTTTAAACTTCGTTCCTCTACCAAAAAGGAACGACATTCCCCAAAAAGGCTGCACATCACCCTGTATGTGTAGCTTTTTCATTATGTAGCACCAACCGCGATATCCTCCTTCTGCAACAAAAATCATATAAAAAGTTAATTGTATAAAAGAAGTGTTGAAGGCTAATTTCAGGAAAAGATTTTTAAAGCCACACATATAAATTTGCAACAAATTCAAAAACAAACCATTGCGCTGACATGATGAATAAAACGATTGATATAGCGGTGAAGCGACTTGGGGGCTTCCTACCTGCCTTTTGCACACTCACTTCATATGCACAAAATGAACGATAGTCAGGTTTTGTCCTTCTATCAAAGAGAGGTGAGCTGGCACTCGAATGCACAAATCGTAACAAAATTAATGCAACGAGGAGTGGACATTAGTCAGATACGTCGCATCCGCGATCAATATCAACAACAAAATACTGGGCAAATGGTGTAAATAACAATGCAAACAGCTACTTTGCTACGCAATAACAATGACATTAGTTCGCGACAGCAAAACAATACAGCACCCAACTTTTTCGTATTCCAACGCTAATGCCAATCGCTTGGCCGAGCGCAACGACTTTTAGTACAAACGGGATTATCTGGCTGAAGTACTGACCCTGATGGGAGAAAAGTGTTTGGTCGTGACATTTTTAATAATAAACTGCTGAGCTTCGAGCCTAATATGAATATTGCGACACCCACCAACCATACGATTGGTCCGGGTGACGAGGTTGTGATTAACATTTTTGGCGCCTTCACAAAAGACAGAGACATTGGTTGTTTTCGCCCGAAGGAACGGTGACGGTTCCCTCGGCTATGTCCCATTGCTGTGAGTGGCATGACTGTGGCTGCAGCCAACGATAAGATACGTCGCACACTCGGGAACACGCTTCAGTAGTAGTCAAACTCAAACCACTGTGGGGCAAACGCGCACCATCATTGTGAACGTAATGGTGAAGTGAAGGTGCCCGCACCCATACGATCAGTGCTTTTTTGCCGCATGTTTTTCCATGCACTTTACATGGCGGGTGGCATCAACCAGCTGGGCACACTACGCAATATCAAGGTTTATCGTGGGCGTTTAGTAACGGTGGTCGATGTGTGCGACTACATTCTCAATGGGCGTTTGGTGGGCAATATTCGCTTGCATGATAACGATGTCATCGTTGTAGGACCCATGATCGCCTCGGTTGACGTGCAGGTGCAGTAAAACGCCCGATGACCTGACGAGATGCGACGCAACGAAAGTGTGAGCACATTGTTGCGCTATGCGGGTGGCTTTGCAGGCGATGCCTATAAAAATCGGTTCGGTTGCTACGTGCTCGGGCAAAGGAAAATCGGTGTTCAATGTGAATGAATTCGAGATGAACAATTTCCGTGTGACCGATGGCGACCAGCGTTTGGTCGATACCATTCTCAATCGCTATGAGAATCGCATTAAGGTGACAGGCGCAGTGTTTTCGTCCAGTATTTACCAATTGGGCAAAAGACATCAACAGCGTACGCACACTCATTCAACATGCCGAAGGAACTACCGAGGATGCCTATGCCGAACACGCTGTGTTACATCGCATGAAGGCCGACCGTTCGTTAGGAGGTAATAGCTGTTGATGTGAAAGGAATTATGGAGGGAACGATTGCCGATATTCCATTGCAAAACGAAGATGTGCTCTTTATTCCCACACAAAGCGACCGCGATGAAGGCACGCACACTCACCATCCACGGCGAAGTGCTCTTTCCCTCGAACCTACCCCTATGCTGACAATGAAACCATTGAGGACTTTATTATGCAGGCAGGTGGTCTTACAGATGCTGCCTCTACGGCACGTGTAGACGTCTCGGCGCATCGTCAATGCAGGTGCGACCGTCTCAGGTAAGCAGATTGCGCAGACATTCACGCTCACCCTCAAAGATGGTTTTGTTATCAGTGGCAAACAAGGGTTCACCCTTGAGCCTTTTTGATGAAGTTTATGTGCGGCGTAGTCCAGTGTTATCAGACACAACGTAATGTGCAAGTGCGTGCGAAGTGAACTTTGAAGGTAGCTACACCCTACCGCAGAAGAACACACGACTGAGCGATTTGGTGAAGATGGCTGGCGGCATCACTACTGAGGCTTATATTCGTGGTGCCCGCTTGAGCGCACGATTACTGAAGAGGAGCGCATCTCGCATGCAGAGCGTGATGCGCTTGGTGAACAGCCAAAATGACAGAGACTCTATCAATATGCAAATGCTCGACTCGGCCAAGACTTATTATGTAGGCATCCAATTAGATAAAGCTATCGAAAATCCAGGTTCTAACTTCGACCCTCGTGTTGCGCGAAGGTGATTGCTTGTTTGTACCCGAATACAACGGAACCGTGAAGATAGCTGAGACGTGATGTATCCCAACACCGTGGCATACGAAGCTGGTAAGGGCTATCGTTATTATATCAATCAGGCAGGTGGATTTGGCAATCGCGCTAAGAAATCAAAAACATTTGTCATTTATCAAAACGGAACAGTGAGCGAGGCTGGGAAACATAAGATTGAACCCGGCTGAGAAATTCGTGGTGCCCAGCAAACCCAAACCGACGGGAAACGGGCTGGCAGGCTTCCTTTGGTATCAGCACCAGCATTGCTTTCTTTGGCTACTTTAGTTGCTTTCCATTGCACATATCATCAAATAAAGTAATGTCATCCGTAAACGCTAAATATTCATTATGAACGAAGATAACAACACGATAAAGCCACATTTAGACAACGACGATGCAGCCATTGATTTCAAAGCATTGTTTGCAGCGCTACTGAAGCATACAACTTGCTCTATATTCTGTCACTTTGCTGTGGCTGCAATCATTGGCGTGGTTATCGCTCTTCCTCCCACCCTATTATACGTGCCAGTGACACCGGCACCCGAATTAGCTTCAGGAACATCGGGTAGCAGTGCACTGAGTTCGTTAGCATCGACTTTCGGCATGCGCATAGGAGGAAGCAGTTCGAAAGATGCCGATGCCATTACGCCCAACCTCTATCCCGACCTCATGAATTCGGTAGACTTCGTAGCCGCCTTTGACATTAAAGTGCATCGCAAGGACAACACGAAGATGATGACCTATTATGACTATTTGCTGCGCAACCAAGTGAAGCCCTGTGGAGCAGGCTCTAGCATCGAAAGACACCATTGGAAAGCAAAAGCTCAACACCTTTATGCTGACGCGCCAACAAACGGCCATCATGCTGCAAATTCAAAGGAATGTGGTGTGATGTCGATGAGAAAACGGGCGTTATCACCATCAATGTCACCGACCAAGACCCACTGATTGCCGCCACAATGGCCGATTCGGTACAGAAAGCGTCTGCAAGAATTTATTACGAAATATCGCACTGAATAAAGCACGCAACGATTTAGAGAGTACGAAGCGGCTGTGTCTTGAGGCGAAACAACGCTATGAAAAAGGCACGCCAACTGTATGGTTCGTTCAGCGATAGCAACCGTGATTTGATTCTGAAAGTGCGCAGTAAAGGCGAAGATTTGAAAATGACATGCAGTTGCAGTTCAACACCTACAACTCTTTGGCGGCCAACTTGCAATCGGCCTATGCAAAATTGCAAGACGTGACGCCTGCTTTCATCACGCTTCAGAGTGCCACCGTCCCCATCCAAAAAGGCGGGACCGCATGGTAGCTGCATCCTATTGGTGTTGCTGCTCGCCGCTTTTCTTTTGGCACCACTTTCACGCATTGTGGCGCGAAAATCAACTCAAACAACTTCTTGGATTATCTTAATCGTATGTTCTCAATCGAAAATATTTTTCTCATAGGCTTTGTTGCATTCATCATTGCCATCTTGGTGCTCGACATGTTGGTTATCGACCGCAAAGCCCATGTCGTAAGTATAAAAGAAGCTGCCACGTGACCTTCGTGGATTGGTTTGGCTTTTAGGTGTCTCGGCCTTCCTTGGTTCTTTGGCGACATGGTGCATGGCATCCAAAACTATGCCGATTTGCAGGCTGTTGCGGCAAAGTATGCACGCCACTTAACGCTCGATCCCAACCATTTTGAGGCCAGCTGCAAAGCTATCGCCACTACATGACCATCTCCCTATCTTTTCGGGCTACCTCATCGAGAAAACCCTTTCGGTGGACAACCTTTTTGTCATGATGATGATTTTTTTGCCTCATTTGGCGTTAAGAACACTGGGAGTATCAGCACGTGCTCAACTGGGGGAATTTGGGGCTATCGTCTGCGCTTCATCTTTTATTTTCGCAGGTGCCGCCATCATTCAACGCTTCGAATGGGTGTTGCTAATCTTTTGGTCTATTCTCGTATACAGCGGAATAAAGATGTATCTCGACCGCAACAAGCAAGAACAAATGGATGTGCAACACCATCCCATGGTGAAATTTCTATCGAAATATTTTTCACGTCTCATCCTCATTTCGTGGGCGATCACTTTGTGCGTGCCAAAAGCAAGGCAACACCTACACTTTTGGTGGAACGCGGCAGCATGGTTTGCTCTGCCTCACGCCACCCTCATCACCGTCATTGGGATTGAATTCAGCGACATCATCTTTGCTTTCGATAGCATTCCCGCCATTTTCTCGGTGTCGCTCGACCCTTACGTGGTGTTCTTTCTCCAATATCTTTGCGCCCTCGGCCTGCGCGCCATGTTCTTTTTATTGGCTGCGGTGGCCGATAAGTTCCGCTATCTGAAAGTGGGAGTAAGCCCATTGCTACTTTTCATTGGCGTGAAACCGCTCATCCACAAGTATGTTGAAATCAGTGCCGTGGTTCGCTCTTCTTCATCATCGCGGTGATTGCGATTAGCATTGTTGCGTCATTGGTGCTGAAGGAAAAACCAAAGGCGTCGGAAAACCATGAATAAAAAATATCTTCACGGTGGCTTTGCTCACCTCTGCGGCGAGTTTTCCTTTGCTCACGATGGCGAAGCGGAAGGGCAATGCCGACACAAACCGCAAGCTACCCAACGTGATTGTCATTTTTAGCCGACGATTTGGGCTACGGCGACTTGCAGTGCTATGGTGCCAAAGGAGTTGAGACGCCCCATGTCAATCGGCTCGCACAAGCGGGCATCCAGCTCACTCAACGGTCACGCCATTGCCGCCACGAGCACCCCATCGCGCTACTCGTTGCTCACGGGCGAATATGCTTGGCGACGCAACGACACCGATATTGCGGCAGGCAATGCGAGCATGATTATTCGGGCCAACCAGCTCACGCTGGCCGATATGTTTAAGAGTAAGTGCTACGCCACCGCCGCCATCGGCAAATGGCACTTAGGATTGGGCGACAAGGCGGGCGAGCAAGACTCGAATGCGCGCTGCCGCAAGCGCCCACGATATTGGCTTTGATTATGATTACATCATGGCTGCCACGGCCGACCGCGTGCCTTGCGTGTTCATCGAGAACGGACGCGTGGCCAATTATGACGCCGAGCATCCCATATCGGTGAGCTACAAGCGCAATTTCGACGGCGAACCCACCGGTGCCACGCACCCCGAACTGCTCTCACAACTTGCGCTCGAGCCACGGCCACGACATGTCGATTGTCAACGGCATCGGCCGCATTGGCTACATGAAAGGCGGCGGAAAGGCGCTGTGGAAGGACGAAAACATTGCTGACTCCATCGTCAGCCACGCCGTGAACTTCATCAAAGGCCACCGCAACGAGCCGTTCTTCCTATATTTTTGCCACCAACGATGTCCACGTGCCCCGCTTTCCCCACGCACGTTTTTCGCGGCAAAAAGCCAAATGGGGTTGCGCGGCGATGCCATCGTGCAATTTGACTCGGTCGGTGGGCGAAATCATGAAAACCCTCGCCCAGCTGGGCCTTACCGACAACACGCTCATCATTCTCACGAGCGACAATGGCCCCGTGGTCGACGATGGCTATCAAGACCGCCGAGGAATTGTTGCACGGTCACCGCCCCGCCGGCCCTGTTCCGCGGCAACAACATACAGCGCTGAGGGCGGAACTGCCGTGCCACTCATCGTGAGCTGGCCTGCCCGTGTGCCCCGTGGCGTGAAATCGAAGGCCTTGCTCAGCCAAACTCGACCTCTTCGCCTCGCTGCAAACGCTCATCGGCGCCACGCTCCCTGCAGGGCAGTGCGCCCGACAGCCGCAACTATCTGCCCGCCTTCTTGGGTACCGACAGCATCGGCCGCAACCACGTGCTTTGGCCAGTCGAGCGCATGTGCCTCGGTTTGCACGCCCCATTGGCGCTACATCGAGCCCCCACGACGGGCCGAAAATGATTACGTGGGGGCCGAAGATTGAAACGGGCAACGCGCCCACGCCACAGCCTCTACGACATGACGGCCAGCCCTTATGAGCGCGACACGTGGCATTGCAACATCCCGAAGAGGTGTTTAAACTGCAAAAGCATTTTGCAACGCGAGCGCCAACGGCAGGCGCAATGACGCCTCGTTTAGCGTAGCTATGCGTAAGTCGGCCTGAAAATGAAAAAAATGAGCTCGCTTTACGCGTAAGTCGCCGAAAAATCAAAAGATGGTTCGCTTACGCATAGTCGAGGCAAAAAGCAAAAGCAGGGCTGCTTATGCGTAAGTCAAGGCGAAAAAGCAAAAGCAGGGCTGCTTTACGCGTAAGTCGTGCCGAAAAACAAAAGCAAGGCTGCTTACGCGTAAGTCGAGGCAAAAATCAAAAAGAAGGGCGTCGGGAAACCCGCGTTTCTAAATCAACTTAAAATGACGCGTCGGAGTTCTCCGCAACCTCAAACGAAGTAAAAACACGGCGTCGGGAAACCCGCAAAGCTCAAATCAACTTAAAATGGCGCATCGGAGTTCTCCGCAAGCCCAAACGAAGTAAAAACACGGCGTCGGAAAATTCCGCAGCCCCAAATCAACTTAAAATGGGTCGTCGGAAATTCCGCAAGGCCAAATCAACTTAAAATGGCGCGTCGGAGTTTTCCGCAAGCCCAAAAAAATCAAAAGATGGGCGTCGGGAAATTCCGACGCGGCGTTTTTCCACAACGAAAAGTGTTGGCGACGACCGAAAAGCCGTCACCTTTGTAGGCAACTAAAAAAATCATCTTCGATGCCAACGATAGCTCTTTTTCGCGCCCCATGTATGTCATGGTGAAGCCGGCCGGGTCGCATTGCAACCTGCGCTGCCAATATTGTTATTACTAGAAAAGAGCGGCCTTTATGCCGAGCCCACGCACCACGTGATGAGCGACGCGCTGCTCGAGCGCTTCATCCAGCAGCATATCGAGGCACAACTCACGCCGCAAATCCTCTTCACCGGCATGGCGGCGAGCCTTTTGATGCGCCCCATCTCGTTTTATCGGCGGGCGTTGGCGCTGCAAAAGCGTTATGCGCAGGGGCGGCAGATCGACAATGCCATTCAAACCAATGGCACGTTGCTGACCGATGAATGGTGCGAGTTTTTCAAAGAAAACACTTTCTGGTGGGCGTGTCCATCGATGGCGGGCAGGATTTTCACGATGCCTATCGGCGCACGGCCGCCGGGCGACCCTCGTTTGGGCAGGTGATGCGCGGCATTCGTTTGCTCAACAAGCATGGGGTGGAATGGAAACGCGCTGGCCGTGGTCAACCATCTCAATGCCGAAGAGCCGTTGGCTTTCACGATTTTTAAATCCATCGGCTGCCACTACATCCAGCTCACGCCCGTGGTGGAGCGCATGGTGACGCGTGACGACGGCCTCACGCTGGCAGCTGGCACACAGATGGGCGGCACGCTGACCGATTTCTCGGTTACGCCGCAACAGTGGGGGCATTTTTCTTTGCCAGCTGTTCGATGCGTGGGTGCACCCGCGATGTGGGCGACTATTTCATTCAGCTTGATGCCACCTTGGCTAACCGGGTGGGCGTGGCGCCGTGTGTCTGCACGTTGGCTAAGGAATGCGGCCACGCGGGCGTGATGGAGTATAACGGCGATGTGTATTCGTGCGACCATTTCGTGTTTCCCGAGCATCGGTTGGGCAATCTCAACCACCAGACGCTCTACGAAATGATGTATGGCACGAAGCAGCAAGCCTTCGCGCGCTTGAAGCACGAGCAGTTGCTACAGCAGTGCCGCGAGTGCCGGTTTGAGTTTGCTTTGTCATGGGGAGTGCCCGCGCAACCGCTTCCTGACCGATTGTTACGGCCAGCCCGGCCTGAATTATCTTTTGCGCGGGCTATCGGCAGTTCTTTGCGCATGCGGCGCCCTATATGGACTTCTGACGAAACGAACCGGCGCATCATCGTGCGCCAGCCAATGTCATGCAACATGTGTTTTCCCGAGAGATTAAGATTGCTCGGCTGTGGCGGTGAACTTCTTTCAAGAAAAAGCCCAGCGCTTGTAGGCTAGTGGGCGTGAGATGCACGCCGTCGGTAGTGAGCGCATCTTGCAGCGTGTAGGTGCCGTGAACACAAATTGTTTGAACAAGTTGATGTAGGCAATGTGGTTGGTCGGCAATAGTGGCGCAACTTTTGGTTCACTTCGGCCACCACCGCGCTCTTATCGACCAAGTTTTTGTCGGTAGTCAGCCGCTCATTGATGGGCAGCAGGCTCAGCACATACAGCTCGTCGTGGCAGCGTGTGCCCAGATGCGGTCAATCAGCGTTTGGCATTGGGCAAAGATTTTCGTCGGCCGATGCTCCTGCACACACCTCCCGCCAGCCAAGCATCACATAAATAGCTTGCGGTTTGCGCTGCAAAATGGTGTTCAGGCGTGCGCCCGTCTCAGCAAGCGTCTCGCCGGCCACGCCTGCGTTTTTGCACCCCTTCCAACCCAAAAGTTTATTCCAGCTTGCCCGCTTGTGAGGTGCGTTCGTCGCCCAACATCACCACCAGCGGCGTTGTTTTGCGTGGCGATTGCGCCTGCGCCATGGCGGCTTCGCGTCCCATCACGACGAAGAGCAACAGCGCCATAGCCCAGCGTAAGGGCATCGCATAACGGTTTGTTTCATTAAAATTGTTCTAAAATGGCGATGCGTTTCGCAGTATCGGGATGCGTGCTGAAAAGCGAATTCATGAAACCCATGATGCCCTGCTTCATCTCGTCGGGCTGATGATGAACAGCTGCGCCACGTCGGGCCGCGAAACGTTATCTAATCCCGGATTGTGTTCAATCTACGCAGCGCCGAAGCCAACGCCAACGGATTGCCGCACAGCTCAGCACCGCCCGCGTCGGCTATGTATTCGCGCTTGCGTGAGATAGCAAAGCGTGAGTAGCGTGAAGAGATAGGCGATGGCGCAAAGCACCAAACCGATGAGCATCACCACGATGATGCCTGCACCGCGGTTGCTACGCCCTGCTGTTACCACGGCTGCTGCTGCGGCCTCCGTAGAGAAATGTATGATAGATGATGCGCACCATCACCGACATCACAGTCGAAATGATGCTCCACAAACACGATGCTCACGATGAGCAGCTTCGTGTCGTGGTTGCGAATGTGCGTCAGTCGTGCCGATGACACCGGCTAATTCGTCGTCATCGAGCAAGTCCATCAGCCCCGTCGTCACCGTCACCGTGTAGCTCTTTGCATTGATGCCGCTCGCAAACGCGTTGAGTTGCGGGTCGTCGACCACGTTAATCTTCGGCATATCCATGTTGCAAGTCATGCAGAGGTTCTCCACAATGTTATACAAGCGTGGATTTTCCTGCCGACTATCGGGCGTGCGCTCGCGGGCATGCTGAATCATCGAAACATTGCTGTAATAGGCTATAACAAACCACACGCCCACGATGCCCACCACCCACGGCAACACTTGCACGAAATAGGCATTCACCGTGGCCACGTTGAGCGTGCTCGTCCATTCGCCGTTGACATCGTAATAGCTCCTTCAAAAATAACGGAGCGCCGCCAAGAATGCCCATACCACAGCCAGAATGATAAGCGGAAACATCGCCAGCAACAGCCATGTCAGGCGGTTGTTGCGGCTGATTTGCGTTTGCATGCCTACATATTCCATCGGTTCAGAATTTTACTTCGGGTGCTTTGTTCACTCGGCGCGTTGCTCGGTGGTATTTCAAACATCGGTTCAGTTTTAAAACCAAACATGCCCGCAATGAGGTTCGATGGGAAGGTTTGCATCAGCGTTGTTCAATTCGCGCGTAGCCGAATTGAAGATAGCGGCGCACAGCAGCCAACTTATTCTCGATGTCGGCCAGCTCGTTTTTGTAATTGCAAAAGTCTGGTTGGCCTTCAAATCAGGATAAGTTTCCAACGAAACTTTTAAACCCGATAAGGCTGCAGTGAGCGAATCTCGGCCGCTATCTTGTCATCCATCGTCGTTGCGCCCATAGCTTGTGCGCGTGCTTCCGTCACTTTCTCCAACAATCGCGCTCGTGTGTGGCATAGCCCTTCACCGTTGCGACCAACTGCGGCACAAGATCGTGGCGTTGCTCAACTGCACGTCGATGTTAGCAATGCATTCTCGCGGTTATTCCGCACTTCACCAAACGATTGTAAATCGAATGAGCCACAGTGCCAACAGCACCACGACAATGAGAATAATACTCCTGTCATAATTTTTTGTTTTTGCATGAGTTTGCTTTGCAAAATATACCACAAATTCTGCGGCAATCTCTACGCTATTAAGAAATATTTGGAAAAAGCCTCTCATAGTAACAGAATATTGTAACAACTATCCACAATTTTGTAATGTGCCTTACCTCAAAAACACACTACCTTTTGCCTACGATAAATTAAAAACAAAGGAGAATTGATTATGACAACAAAAACATTTAAAGTTGAAGGAATGAAGTGCAGTCACTGCAAAGCACATGTGGAAGAAGCTATCCGTGCTTTTGCTGGTGTAGAAAAAGGCCGAGGCGTGACTTTGGATGCCGCCAACGTGGCTGTTGACTTCGATGCTGCAAAGGTCTCAGACGAAGCCATCAAGAAGCGCCGTTGACGAGGCTGGTCATTATGAATTGATTTTAGAGTAAACGCACATGAAGAAAAACTATCCCTGTGGTGGGTATGGCCTCGCTCAGCTTGCTCGGCCAATGTTGAGAAAGCTCAACGCCCTGGCAGGCATCAGCTCGGCTTCGGTGTCGTTGCCGGGACGTTCGGCGCTCATCGACTATGACCCCACCACCATTTTCGTTGGAGAAAATGAAGCAGGCCGTGAACGACATCGGCTACGACTTAGTTATTGAGAACGACCGCAGTGTGGCCGAAATCGAGCAGCGCGCCTACATCGTTGCTGCGTCGGCGCACACCGCTTTTCGTGGCTCTTTTGCTCTCTCAGTCGCGGCGGTTTTCATGCAGTGGTTGCCGCTTGGCAGCCGTGATATGGCCAACCAGTGGGCCTTGTTGCTGGCATTGGCCAATTTCATGTATTGCGGACGCGAATTTTTATCAACGCCGTTAGCAGCTGCGCCATCTCACGGCCAACATGGATACACTCAGTTGCGCCGTCCACAGGCATCAGCTTCGTGTTTAGCTGCGTCAACACTTTCTGGGGCGATGCGCTGTGGGTAGTCGCGGAATCGCATGGCACACCTATTTTTGATGCCAGCGTGATGATTATCACCTTTGTGCTCACGGGTCGCCCGTTAGAGGAACGCGCCATGATGCCACCGCTGCTTCCATCCGCCGCCTCATGGGAATGCAACCCAAAACGGCACGTTTGGTGGATGGCGACCACGTGGACGAGGTGCCCATCGCCACCATAACCAAAGGCGATGTTAGAGGTGCGCGCAGGCGAGAAGATACCCTGTCGACGGCATCGTGACGCAAGCCGAGAGTTTTTATGACCGCCGATGCGGCCTATGTCGACGAGAGCATGATTACAGTGCGAGCCTACTCCCTGCCGAAAAGCGCATGGGAAGCCGTGTGTTGGCAGGCACTATCCCCAGTCAAGGTAAGCTGCGGTTGAAGGCGCAACAGATTGGCGAAGACACCGCTTTTGGCACAAATCATCCGCATGGTGCAAGCCGCCCAGAGCAGCAAAGCGCCTCGTACAGCGCGTCGTTGACAAAGTAGCACTCGTGTTTGTGCTCGCTGTTACGGCCATCGCCTTGCTCACCTTCATCATCTGGCTCGTTGCGGGCGGTGTGGATCATTTGCCACAAGCCATCCTTTTTCGGCCATCGCTGTAGCTCATTGCCTCGCCCGTGTGCTATGGGATTGGCCACACCGACGGCGCTAATGGTGGCATCGGTAAGGCTGCCGAATTGCAAGTGCTCACCAAAGATGCCACCGCCTTGGAGCGCATGCGCAAGGTTGATGCCATCGTGATTGATCAAGACGTGCACACTCACCTTGCCCAATCAGGCCATCGACTTCACCAAAGCCGACCATCTTGATTTGGAAACGCGCGAAACCCCTGAAGCCCTCATGCGGCCGAAGCCATGAAAGCCTTTGCAGGAACGTGGCATCGCGGTCTCACATGATGAGTGGTGATAAAGAAGAGGCAGCCCACTATTGGGCCAATAAAGCTGGTATTGAACATTATCAGCAAGGTGCTGCCACAAGACAAGGAGAACTCGTGCGGCAGTTGCAACGCGAAGGTCACACCGTAGCTAGTGATTGGTGACGGCATCAACGACACGCAGGCGCTGGCCTTGGCCGACGTGAGTATGGCCATTGACGAGGCACAGATGTGGCAATGGATGTGGCACGCGACACTCATGGGCGATGACTCAGCAACATTCCCTCGCGCCTTCGACCTGAGTCAGCGCACGGTGCGGATGATTGCACAAAACCTTTTTCTGGGCTTTTCATCTACAACCCTCGTTTGCATTCCGTTGGCTGCCGGTGTGCTCTGCGTTCGGCATCGACCGGCAAATCACACCCTTTGGGCCAGCGCGCTCATGGCTTTCTCGAGGTGAGTGTGGTGCTCAACAGCCTTCGTCTACGTTTCGTAACAGCATAAGCCATCAAACTCGTTCGGGGCATGAAACGGATGCATGCTACTTGCACGCTCAAATGAACATAGCGACTGTAGGTAAGAAGATAAAAACAAAAACCCGTTGGATAGCACTTACTATCCGACGGGTTTTATTTTTGAACATCTTTGCATTTAGCTCGCACTGCATTAACTCTAAAAATGGGCTAAAGACAAAGACGAGTAATATCCCGACTATTTTACTTGAATAACCAAATATTTGCTTGTGCTCCAGAAAATCTCAGGATTGGTAATCGTCAACACAAATTGCTTGTTGGCATCGCGCGCCAGTGTAGCTGCTTGCAGGGTGCAAGGTAAGCAATTTAGCCGATTTTGAATAAAGTTTGATAACCTTATCTACACGAATATCAATCTTCGTGAAATAGTTCTTATTGAAGTTGCTCTTTGCAATACTTTTCCCATCAGAGATGATGCGTTGCTCTTAAGTTCGCTTTTTTGTTCCAAAACACATACCAGCCGTATTGAGCTGTTTGTCCCGTGCATTGATGGTCTCGGTCTTCTGTTTACCTCGTAGTGAGGTGGCTCACATTCGTATTGAGATTGCTAATGGTTTCGTCCAATCTCCAATGTGAATGTCTTTGGCATCTAAATCGGCACGCAACTGCTGCAACTGCTGATCTTTTCTCATCCAATTGTTTCACCAAATTGTCAATGGTGGCCTTGAGTTGTGTTCTTTAACGAACTCGATGAAAGCTGTTGACGCAACTTTGCAATGAGCTCACGATTCTTTTGCATCGTTGCTGCAATGAATTTTTACATTGTCACGCAACATTTGTTTCTTGTCAGCCCTCGCCATCTTTTCGCAATGGTGACACGATTCTCGGCTTCGTTAATCTGCCGAAACTCCTCCTGCACCTCATTCATCAAAGCCATCATGTCGTTGATTTCAGAATCCTTCTGCGACAAAATCTGCTCTCATGAATCATTTTCGCGCACATCAAGTGGCATTTTCACTCTTGTTTGCTTGTAACTTGCAAGGGTCAGCAACAAAAACACTGACCGATAAGAATAGCATTTTTCATAACTTTTTACTCCTCTAATTTTAATTGTTTATCTTTAGTTTTCTTTACATTACATCCAGCTAATGTGATAACACTTTCTCCACGTGCGAAGCTTCTCAAAATGAGCAATAACTTCAGCCAAAGTGTCACGCACATGCTCCCTCATGGAGCTTTAGAGATTTCGCGCGCCACACCACTCTGGCGGTCTTCGCCAAAGACTTCGGCAAATTGTTTAAGCGTTTTCACAAGCCGATAAGGTGATTCATAAAACACCATCGTACGTGGCTCATTTTGCAAACTTTGGTAAAATAGTTTTAGCGACCTTTCTTCTGCGGCAAGAAACCTTCAAAACAAAAACGGTCGCAAGGCAAGCCCGACGAAACCAAAGTTGGAATGCAGGCTGTGGCACTGTGCAAGGTTTGCACTCAATGCCTCGCCTTAACAGCCTCACGCGCCAACAGAAACCAGGTCACCGACGCCCGGTGTGCCAGCATCGCTCACCAAAGCAATGGTCTCACCCGCCTTCAAACGCTCTACGATAGAGAAGCCGTGCCATGCTCATTGAATTTATGGCGTGCCATCAACCGATTTTTATGTCATAATCGCTTTTAGCAAGACACCCGATGCGAGTGTCTTCTGCCAAAACCAAATCGGCTTCTTTTCAACAAGCGAATGGCTCGAAACGTCATATCTTCCATGTTGCCAACGTGCGGGGTATAATATATAATGTTCCCCATATCGTGTCGCAAATATATAATAAATCGCATGACGCCCAACAGAAGCCTGCGTTTCTTTGCACTTTAAAAATCTAACAATACAACTGAAAAAGATATGTTTTAAAAACAAAAGAATTGCGCGCATGGCACTCGGCGGCTTTTTCTTTTAGATGCAAGCCGATGGGTTTTCGTTTTTCTTAACTTTGCACACATTATGATGGAAAATTCAATCGGGGAAACCTGTCGTCGCGGACGAATAGAAGTGATTTGCGGTTCGATGTTCTCGGAAAGACCGAAGAACTCATCCGCCGCATGAAGCGTGCCAAGTTTGCTAAACAACGGGTTGAGATTTTCAAACCAACCATAGACGTACGCTATTCTGAGGATGACGTGGTGAGTCACGATCAGAACAGCATCTCATTCCACACCACCGACGCATCGGGGGCATTGATGTTGCTCACGGCCGACATCGACGTAGTGGGTATCGACGAGGCACAATTCTTCGACGATGGTTTGTCGACGTATGCAATGCGCTGGCCAAACCGCGGTGTGCGGGTGATTGTAGCAGGCTTTAGACATGGATTACCAGCGAGTGCCCTTTGGCCCAATACCAGCACTTTGCGCAGTGGCCGATGAAGGTCAAAGTGCACGCCATCTGCGTAAAATGTGGCGCGCTGGCCTATGTGAGCCATCGTTTGCGGCCAATGCCCACCGCGTGATGCTGGGCGAGCAAACAGAATACGAGCCACTTTGCCGAAATTGCTCCAGAAGGCTATTCGGAGAGGAAAAATAAAAAAGCATTCAAGATGAAAGAGATTATATTCGACCGATTTATTCGTTGGGCTGGCCTTGCCGCCATTGTCATTGTAGTTCTGCTACTACCAACTCATCTGAGCAGCGGTTGCTGCCATTCTTCATCGCATGGCTGTTGGCCTATTTGCTCTACCCGATTGTGAAATCCATCGAAGACAAGCTCCATCTGCGCATACGGGCGCTGAGCATCATCGTGGCCTTCCTCATGGTCGTGATTGTCATCGGCGGCATGCTCTATTTTCATCATTCCGCCCATGATGGAGCAATCCAACAAGGTGCAGGACATTCTCTCGCAATGGTTACACCAAACAACCCACACCAACGACCTCACAAAATACATCTCGACCCGGATTGAACGCAACTCAAAAACAAATCACCGAATTTCTGCATAGTAAGAACTTCAGCGATGCCCTCCACACCGCCACATGCCTAAGGTTTTCACATTGGTGAGCCAAACGGCCAGCATTCTGTTTCAGCATCGTAGCATCGCTCATCACGCCGTTTCACACGTTTTTCATCCTCTGACTACGAATATCTCACGGCCAACCTGATTAAAAATCTTTTCCCAAGAAATATCGTCCTTTTGGCACGAGCTGTCACAAGACGCCAAGACGGCGCTCAACAGTTACATCCGCGGCCGTGGGGCTCGTGGCCTTGTGCATGGGCATCATGTTCTGCATCGGCTTCACCATCATCGGCTTTTCCCATGGCCATCGGCTTAGGCATTTTAATCGGCATCCTCGACTTGGTGCCTTATTTGCACACCTTGCCCTCGTCCCCACAGCCTTCTTAGATGCTCGCGCCGCCAATACGGGCCAAAGCTTCTGGGTGGTTTTTCGGTTTGGCGCTACTCGTTTTTGCCGTCGTTCAGGTGATTACCGACATGATTGTCACCCCAAAAATCAGCGGGCAAAGCCATGGGGCTCAACCCCGCCATTCTGTTGTTGTCGCTCTCGGTATGAGGCGCGCTGCTTGGTTTCATTACTCATCGTAGCATTGCCGCTCACCACGCTCGTCATGGTTTATTGGCAACGCCATGTGACGCATGAGATAACCCCACACAAGAGGAACCAAAAGAACAGCTGAGCCCCATCCCAAACGCCACGAGCAAGAAAAGCAAAGCGGCACAATCCCCGCCCTTCGACAATCAGAACAGGCGGCACGCACAAAAATCATTGCGCCGCCTTGTTCTATAAAGAAACACGTTCTCCGACCGTTGCACATTATTTGCGGAACTTCCGCAGCATCATTCTTTTTTGCATAGTTTGCGGAATTCTGCAAGCGCCATTCATTTTTTTGTTCGTCTTTGCGGAACTTCCGCAAACATTAATCACTTTTGCACGTTATTTGCGGAATTTCTGCAAACGCTATTCATTTTTGTATTTATCTCTTGCGGAACATCCGCAAACATCACTCTTTCACACTTTTATTTGGTGGAATTCCTGCAAACACCACTCCATTTTGCACATTATTTGCGGAACTTCCCGCACTGGGATGCAGGTTTCGCCAACCTATCTTGAGGCATTTACCACATCGAAAAACTCTGAAAAGCGAAGACTCGCATGGAAAAAGGTCCGTTACTCAGTCGTATTTTTGCATGCAGAAAATAAAAACAGCAACGAAACAACAATGAATATTTTAGAATTAAGCTGAACAGGAAATTGTTCGCAGACAATGCTTCAAGAGCTCAAGGAAATGGGCATCAATCCTCATCCAGCGGTCGAGCTTCCCACCAATGCTTTTTCGCTGACATCAAAAAGGCGTCTCGATGCCGACGAAGAGAAACGCGAAGTGGTGATTGCTGGGCGCATGATGAGTCGCCGCATCATGGGAAAAGCCAGCTTCATGGAGTTGCAAGACAGCCGTGGCCGCATTCAGGTCTACATCTCGCGTGACGACATCTGTCCGGCGACGACAAGGACCTATATAATAAGGTGTTTAAAAACCTAGACATTGGCGATTTCGTGGGCGTGAAAGGGTTTGTCTTCCGCACGCAGACAAAGAGCGAAGTGAGCGTGCACGCCCAAGAGCTCAACCCTGCTGGAGCAAAAGTCTCCCAAACCGCCGCCCATCGTAGATACAGGGATGGTGTGGCTCTACGATAAGTTCGACGATCCCGAGCTGCGCGCCCGTCAACGGCTACGTTGATTTGGTGGTCAACGAGGGTGTGAAGGACACGTTCCTCAAGCGTGCCATCGTGCTCAAAACCATGCGCAACTTCTTCGATGAGCGTTACACCGAGGTGGAGACGCCCACCTGTAAAGCACTGCTGGCGGTGCCAGCGCCCGCCCCTTCATCACGCGATTTCAATGCCCCTCAACGTTGACATGGCGATGCGCATTGCCACCGAGCTCTATCGCAGCGACTGATTGTGGTGGCTTCGAGGGCGTGTGGCGAAATTGGCAAAACTTCCGCAACGAGGGCATGGACAGTTCCATAATCCCGAGTTCACCTGCATGGAACTCTACGCAGTATAAGGATTACAACCGGATGATGCGCTTCACCGAGCAACCGTTAGAAACCATCGCCGCGCGGTGAACAACGGCGCGACTGAGGAAGAACGGCGAAAAACGTCATTTCGTTTAAAGCGCCCTTCCGCCGTTTGCCCATTCTCGAGGCCATCATGGCGAGAAGACAGGCTTTCGATTTGTCGGATAAAACCGAAGACGAAATACGCCATATTGCCGTTGACGAGCTGAAATTAGAAGGCATCGACGCCTCGTTTGCAAAGGCAAGCTCATCGACGAAATCTTTGGTGAGTTCTGCGAAGGCACCTTCATCCAACCCACCTTCATCACCGATTATCCCGTGGAGATGAGCCCACTCACGAAGATGCACCGCTCGAAACCCGGCCTCACCGAGCGTTTCTGAACTCATGGTGAACGGCAAGGAGCTGGCCAACGCCTACCCGAGCTCAACGACCCCATCGATCAAGAGGAACGTTTCAAAGAGCAAATGAAATTGGCCGACAAAGCGCGACGACGAGGCGACGATTATCGATCAGGACTTTTGCGCGCCTTTGCACATATGGCATGCCCCCACATCGGGCATCGGCATCGGCATTGATCGTCTTTGCATGCTCATGACAGCAAGGAGTTTATCCAAGCAAGTGTTGCTCTTCCCGCAAATGAAACCCGAAGCCAAACTGCCGCAAAGCAGCGTGAAGCGAATGGGCGGCCTTGGGCGTAGCCGAAGATTGATCTACGTGTTGCGCAAAGCAGGTTTCAAACTTCATCAGCGATATTTGAAGTGACGAAAAGGCGCAAGGCCTGCAACAAAAATTGCTGGAGATCAACAAGAAATATAAATTAGGTTACGACAAACCTGCATTAGAAGATATTCAGAAGCGGATTGACGGCGCAAAATGGATAGCTGCGGAAACATAGCAACTCATTGGTAGCGGTTCGTGGGCCACAGCCATTGCCGTTGGTGATGCACCACACATCACATCGGTTGGTATATGCGCCATGACGAGCGCATTGGAGGCTTTTTGCGTTTAGGCCACAACCCCGACTCACCAAACTACCGCACATTTCAATGTAAAGGAGATTATTTCTCGAGCAATCTTGATGACATTGTGGCGCAATATGACACGCTTATCTTCGTCACGCCATCACCCTATTTGAAACAGCATCTTCTGGATAGTTGACGGTGCCTCTGCGCGACAAACCCATCGTGACGGCCATCAAGGGATTGCAGCCCGATGAAAACATGACTGTTCTGGAGTATTTTCATCAGGTGTGGCAGCCTTACGACAATATTGTATTGGCGGCCCTTCACATGCCGGGGAAGAAGTGGCCTGGAACGATTGTCCTATCTCACCATAGGTTGCACCGACAAGATAAAAGTGCGTGCGCTGTGGCCAAACTGCTAGGCACAATGCTTTCATCAAACACAATGCTCTACCGACATCGTTGGCATTGAATATGCTGCCGTGCTGAAGAATGTTTATGCTATCGCCGCTGGTATTTGTAACGGCCTCAGCACATGGCGACAACTTTCAAGCGGTGTTCCTTTCCAACGCCATACAAGAAATGAAACGTCTCGAAGCGGTAAAATGCCACGCCGCGTGTGTACTGACGACAGCGTCGATTTGGGCGATCGCTCGTGACAGCCTGTAGCAAATTCAGCCGTAACCGCACCTTTGGCAAAATGGATTGGTCGAGGCTATTCTGCGAAAAGTGCCCAAATTGAGAGTGGAAATGATTGCCGAAGGCTATTACGGCACGAAATGTATGCACGAAATCAATAAAACGCTACAACAGATATGCTGATTCTCGAAACCGTCTATCGCATCCTCTATGAACGAGCTGAAGTGAAGACCGAAATTCAAACACCACAAAAGAAATTTAGATAACACATGACTTCACCTATTGAAGTCGCAAGCATTAAAAACAATGAAGAATATTAGCTTAGACATTACAAAAGCAGAACAGTTTTGAAAGCAAACGCTGGCTGCGTATGAAAGAAGTTAAGGCTGCAAGCATCGCTTGAAAACGGCACTTGCCCGGGTAACGACTTTTAGGATGGTCGACGTTAGCCATCAGCATCACCGATGCTTAAACGACATCCAAACTGCTACAACACGTTGCGTGCAGCAAATGTGAGGTGATAGTCGCTGCTGGCATCGGCGGTCTTATTTGGGCGCGCGGTAATCGAAGCACTTTGGCAACAGTTTCGTTTTGCAGTTGGTGAATGATGGGACCAACCATCCTTTTGCAGGAGCAACATTGGGCGAGGACTATCTGTTTGAATCCCACCGAATATCTAAAAGGACAAGAAGTTTGCGTCATCAACATCAGCAACTCGGGAACCACCACCGAAAACAGCGTCACATTCCGCTTGTTGAAGAAACAATGCGAAGCACAAACGTGGTGCTGAAGCTAAAGATGGATTGTGGCAGTAACAGATGCCAAGAAAGGTGTGCGACGCATTTGCGCCGACAAAGAAGGCTACAAGAGTTTTGTTATTCTCGACAACGGGTGGTCGCTTCGGTGCTGACACCGGTGGGTCTTGTTGCCCATTGCCCGCGCAGGTTTCGACGTGAAAGAATTGGCAAAGGGCGCATCAAGATGGAAAAGGCTTGCGCGTGCCGATGTTCCGTTTGCCGAAAACCTGCTGCACATAGTGCCGTGTGCGCAAAGTGCACCGGCAGCGGTTGGCAAGAAGATTGAAATTGTGGAACTTCCAGCCCAAACTTCATTTCTTTGCCGAGTGGTGGAAACATGCCCATGGCGAGAGTGAAGGCAAAGATGGCAAGGGCATTTTCCCGCAGCATGTGATTTCACAACCGATTGTCACTCCATGGGATCAATGGATTCACGAAAGGTGAGCGCCGATTTTTCGAAACGGTGATTAGCATTGACGCTCCCGGAAAAGACGTTGTTGTCCCCCACGATGATGAAAAATCGATGGTCTGAACCTCCTCGAAGCGCAAAACGCGTGACGATGTGAACAAGATAGTCGAATTGGGCACCCAGCTAGTGTCATGTCGATGGCGGCGTTCAACATCAAAGAGCATTCCACAACCAACGCCTTCTATATCGGGCAGCTGATTTATTTCTGATAGCTGTAGGCATCAGTGGCAACCTGCTCGGAGTTAATCCTTTCAACCAACCCGGCGTGAAGTTTCATAAAAGAATATGTTTGCTTTGCTCATCAAACCCGGCTATGAGGCCGATGAGCAAAGTTATTCGTGAGCGCCAGCATGATTGAGACGCAACAAAACAATATCTCGAGCAACGGCTGGGACTTCAGTCCAAAGCCGTGCTCGATATGGATGGTGTGCTCTACGACAGATGCCCAATCATGCTATCGTACGGCAAGAAAGCATGAAAAAGTGGTGCATTCATTTCACAACGGCTGACGCTATGCCACAGGAAGGCGCACCAGGGTGGATACCATTCGACACTTGTGCAAGAACAGCAAGGGCGTAACATCACCTTGGAGAAGGCGCAACGTATGTATATGACGAAAAAGTCGCATCTTTTCACGAAATGCCCGGAAGACCTATCTTGACGGCGTCATCCTCTGATGGAGAAAAATTAGCAAACCGGCCTATCCGTAAATGTCGTGACGGAAGCGACAACGCTCACTTATTCAGCGCTTATTGCACGACTTCAGTCATTTTTAGACGAGGAACACATCACCACAGCCTATGACGTTACGGTGGCAAGCCCTTTGCCGACCCTACGTAAAAGGTCTTGAAAAGGCAGGAGGCTTGAAACCTTTGAAGGTATCGTGGTGGAGAATGCCCTTTGGGCGTGAAAGCTGGATCAAATGCACACATTTTTACCGTGGCTATCAATAGCGGACCGTTGCCCAACGCGGCACTTCTGAACAAGGAGCCAATCTGCTTTTATGACAAAAATCAAACTTTTTAGTGGTGATTGGATAACTTTAGTCTCTTTTTGCACACCAAAGTAGTGTGTGCGCACTTTTAGCAAAAATAACTTTAATATAGTTTAAAATCGGTCTGTACATTCTTCTATACATCTTTCTCTACTTGTACTTTTGTCACCAACGAAGACATTAGGTAAAGATGACAGCCGAAGAATTTTATGAGCGAGGCAACCAACTTCGCCGCGAGGGAAACTACAAGCGCCATGGAAGCTTATTTAGAAGCCATGGCACTTGACCCTCGAGAGTCCGGCAGCGAGGCATACAAGATGTTACGTGACATTATGCTTTTATTGCAAAGACATTTATAATCTGAAGCTCGCCATCCACGTTTACAACACACATAGTATAGAACACATTATGGAAAAATTGTTGCGTGCCATTGTTGTCAATACAGATCGGTGTAAAGGCTCGCTCGCTGTGCGTTGTGGCCTGCCCAAGTCTGTAATTGAACTGGCAGGAAAGAAAGTCAATGTTCATGGCTATCCGTATAGAAGCCATCCGCCCCGATGATTGTATCGGCTGTGCGGCTTGTGGTGTCGTTTTCGTCCGACGGATGCATTACGGTTTATCGAAAGAAAATTGATTGAAAGGAGAAAATCTATGAAGATCGCGAAGCAAAATTAATGAAAGGGAACGAGGCCATTGCCCACGCGGCTATCCGTTGCGGCACTGATGGCTATTTTGGTTATCCCACAACCCCGCAGAGTGAGATTATCGAAACCTTGGCTTTGCTTTTAAGCCTTGGGAGACAACGGGCATGGTGGTGCTGCAAGCCGAGAGCGAAGTAGCATCGATTAACATGCTTTTATGGCGGTGCCGGAGCCGGCAAACGTAGTGCTCACATCGAGTTCAAGTCCAGTGTTGCGCCCATGCAAGAAGGCATTTTCATCGGCCGAGCCGAACTTCCCGGCGGGATTGTCATCGTGTGCAGCGCGGAGGTCCGGGCTTAGGAACCATCCAACCCAGCCAGAGCGACTATAATCAGGTAGCGCGTGGCGGTGGAAATGGCGACTCACAACGTCATTGTTTTGGCTCCTGCATCGGTGCAAGAGATGGCTGACTTCGTTGATTTGGCTTTCACCTCAGCGTTCAAATACCGCAATCCCGCAATGATTTTGAGCGATGGTGTGATTGGTCAGATGATGGAGAAGGTGGTGTAACGGTAATGAAAACCCCGCCGCACCGAGGAAGAAATCTTGAAAAGAATGTCCTCGGCTTCAACGGGAAGAACGCGCGATCGCCAACCCAACATCATCACATCGTTGGAATTCGATGCCCGAGGTGATGGAGCAAAAAGAATTTGCATTTGCTAGCCAACACCAGCAAATCCGCGACACGGAGACACGCTGCGAGATGAGAACCGCGATGATGCAGACTCATCATCGTGGTTTCGGCAGTGCTTCGCGTATCGCCGAGAAGAGTATGGAGACCGCACGCGTAGAGGTATTGAAGCAGGCCTGTTCGTCCGGATTACGCTTGGCTATATCTCTCGAGAAAGAACTGCAAAAAGGCAGCAGCGGGAAAACGTGGCATTTTTAGTTGCCGAAATCAATGCCGGACAGATGATTCAAGACGTAAAGATTGCCTTGGGAAATAGCGCGCTTCGTGGAACACTTCTGGTCGATTGGGAGGAATTGTGCCCTGACCCGAAGAGATTGTACACGCAATTCAAACAAAAACCGATGAGCAATGAATAACGATATTATTTCACCCGAGAACTTAGGTTTACGAGAAGCCCGCCTCATGAACGACACGGCTATGCACCATTGTGCAGGCTGTTCGCATGGCGTGGTGCACAAATTAGTAGCCGAGGTGATTGCCGAGATGGAAGCATGGGGCTGTCGGGCATCAGTCCCGTGGCTGTGCCGTCTTTAAGCTCACCGCTATATCGACATTGATTGGCAAGAAGCACCTCATGGTCGCGCGCCGGTTTTTGGCAACATGTGTGAAACGTTTTAGTGCCCGATCGCTTGGTGTTCACCTATCAAGGCGATGGCGACTTGGCCTCGCATCGGCACGGCAGAAGCTATTCATGCGCGCCTCAACCGCGGCGAACACATCACCATCATCTTTATCAATAATGCCATTTATGGTACTGACGGTGGGCAGATGGGCTCCGACAACATTAGTTAGGCCGTAGACCGCGACATGCCCCCTATGGTCATGCGAGCCCGATTTGCATGGCTATCCACTCAACCTCACCGATTTCAGCTTCACGATTAGAAGGCACTTTACATGTGACGCGCCAAAGCGTTGAAACGGTGGGAGCCATCTCGAGCGCCAAGAAAGCCATTCGAAAAGCGTTTGAAGCATCGATGAAAGGTTTAGGTTCGAGCCCTCGCTTGAGATTGTGTCCACCCGCAACAGCGGTTGGAAAAACTGTCGCCCGTAGATGCTAACAAATGGATGCAAGAAACATGTTTAAGAAGTATCCCAAGGCGACCTCATGATACTACGCAAGGTTAACAACAACTTGGTTTATGAACAGAAATTATCATCGCAGGCTCTTGGCGGATAGTGTGCGTCTCCATGGGCAAAAATCTTAGCCTATTCGGGTCTGCTCGAAAACAAAGAAGTGACCGATGCCCGCTTACGGCCCAGAACAGCGCGGCGGAACAGCCAATGTCACTGTCATTGTGAGCGACGAGCGCATCTCTCGCCCATCCTCAGTAAATATGATGTAGCACAGTGCTCAACCAACCCTCGTTAGACAAGTTCATGCCCAAGCTCAAACCTCGGTGGCATACTCATCTACGATGGCTTTGAATTGTCAACCCGCCCCAACGCGACGATCTATACACATTTATCGTGTTGACGCGATGGACAAAGCGGCAGCAAACGAAGAATGCCAGCGTTTAACATGATTAGCGCTCTGGCATTGCTCAAAGTGTGCCCCTATCGTGAGCACCGATGGCTGCAAAAGCGCTCTATAAGACGCTTCCGAACGCCATCACGGCCTCATCCCTCAACATGCAAGCCGTAGAAGAAGGAATGAAGCTCGTTAACGAACAGACAACAGCACACATTCTTTGATGCAGATACGAGAGAGCACGCCCATTGGGACATGCTCTCGGTTTTAAAGCAGCCCGAACGGACGTTCTATAAGGGTTGGAACAATCGTTTTTGAGAAAAACAAGTTGCTCAGCAGGTGCGGAACAACCGGTTTTGAGGAAAACAGCGTTCAGCAGGTGCGGAACAACTCGTTTTTGAGAAAACAAGCGTTCGGGGGTGCACGTACAACCATTTTTGAGGAAAACAAGCGTCTGGGGGTGCACGAACAAACTGTTTTTGGAGAAGGCAACTCGCCCAAGAGGTTGGGCGATGATGATAACTCAGCGATTGCTTGCAGACGATGTTGCTTGCAGCTGGCGCAACACTTTGACAGCCGCTTCAACCGTTGCTGCGTCCCGGACACTTTGAGCAGGCGGCGGTTGCCCATTTGCTTGAATCGCATTGGCGGGCATGATTGCCCACGTACGAATGACACCCTCAAAAGCCTTGCCTGGTAGTAGCAGGCGTTGGGATTGGACACAAACTGCAACGTCATCAGGCCTTGTCGCGACGATTTTCAGCCCGCCAGCTGCCTCAAGCGCGCAGCGAAACTACCCGCATCAGCCTCACCCTCATGAGGCACAGTGACCAAAACGGTCGACAAGCCGTTGACGAAGCATGGAGGTCGTCGTCGGTTTCGATGTTGTCTAATCCTCGCGATAGAGCAACATGCGCTCGCTGCTACCGGGCACGTGTCGGGAAAATACATCTCGAGGTCGCTCTCATGCGGCAATCGTCCACAAACCTTCACCGCTGACGGCTGCACCTTCGGCCACTTTGGTTGCGATAAATCCCCGCCAAACTCCTCGTTTTTGAGTTCTGTAACGGCCTGCGAGAGGATTTTCTGATAGGTTTCGCAGCCCAAACCTCATAAAACCGCTTTGCTCGGCACCCAGCAAACTGCCTGCGCCGCGTGATATCCAAGTCTTGCATGGCCAAATGAAAGCCATCTCCCCAGCTCGGAAAAGTCTCCAAAGCTCCAATCGGCGGCGTGCCCTCGGGCGTGAGCACACTTTTGGCGGTGCCAACAGATCAGCAGAACGCTCTTTTTGTTGCTGCGTCCCACGCGTCCGCGCATCTGGTGAAGGTCGCTCAGCCAAAACCGATGCGCACCACGATAATGGCGTGTTGGCATTGCTGATATCGATGCCGTTTTCAACGATGGTGGTCGAGAGGAGCACGTCGTATCAGTTCGCGAAGCCCATGATGATTTCTTCTAACTCATCGGGCTTCATCTGCCCGTGACCGATGGCAATGCGGCAGTCGGGCACATATTTTTTAATGAGATTGGCTATCTCTTGCAAGCCGTTGATGCGATCGTGCACAAATAAACCTGGCCGTTGCGGCTCATTTCGAACTGATGGCGTCGGCAATCACCCCACGCCCAAAAGGTGAAAGCTCGGTATGGATGGATAACGGTTAGCGGCGGCGTGCGGATAATGTTTGTCGCGCGCTCCCATCAGCGAGAACCGCAACGTGCGCGGTATGGGCGTGGCCGACATGGTGAGCGTGTCGACGTTGGTTTTGAGTTCTCGCACTTCTCTGCAGAAAACACCAAACTTTGCCCTCGTCGATGATGAGTAAACCCAAGTCGTGCCACTTCACTTGCTTGCCGATGAGCTTGTGAGTGCCGATGAGAATATCTATTTTGCCGTCGGCAAATCGGCCAGCACGGCATGGGTTTGTTTGGCCGAGCGCGCACGTGAGAGATAATCGACGCGCATCGGCATGTGCTTCAACCGATGGCTAAAGGTTTGAAATGCTGATAGCCAGCACCGTCGTAGGCACCATCAGCACGGCCAATCTCGCTTGCCATCGCAAGCTGCTTTTAAAGGCGGCACGCACGGCCACCCGGTTTTCCGAAGCCCACACGCCGCAAACCAAGCGATCCATGGGGCGAGCACGCTCCATGTCGGCCTTCACCTCTGCGTGGCCTTGCCTGATCGGGCGTGCTCGTAGAGGAAGCTCGCCTCCAACCCGTGCTGCAAATAACTGGCCTTTGGCAAAGGCAAAAACCCTTTTTCCTGCCGGCGCTTGGAATAGAGCTATCAAATCGCGGGCAATATCCTTGATGCGCTTCTTGGTTTTCTCCTTCAGTCGTTCCCACGCACCCGTTCCGAGGTGCTCAAACGGTGGTTCGCCCGTGTCGGCACGCCGGTATTTGCTGATTTTTAGAGAGCGAATGGATGCCCACATCCATCTTTTGTCGTTGTTTTGATAGATGATGCGTATCATCTCTGATAGCTGCTGCCGGTGGGCACGCGCACCAAAACCACCGAATTTGCCGATACCAAAATCCACATGAACGATGAAGTCGCCGGGCCCATCTCTTTGCAGTCCTTCACAGAGCGCTATCCAATGCGCGCACCATCGCCTTTTGAGGTTGCGACTTGAAACGGTCAAAAATTTGATGGTCGGTGAAGCAAAGCGCACTTGAGCGAATCGTCGGAAAAATCCTTTCGTGAAGCGTTTTGTTCAACGCCTCGAGCGAATATTTTTGGCGGCCGCGCCACCCATGTCGGCAAAGATGTCGCGCAGGCGTTGCGTCTGGTTTCGCCGTCGGCCGTGATGTAGAGCAGCGTGGCCATGACGCAAATAATCGCCGCTGCGGTCACCAGCAAATCGAAATTTTATGGAACAACGGTTGGGGCGTGATGAGAAACGCCACCATCGCTAAAACGCCCTTCCCTACCTCTGCATCGATTTTCGCGACGTTTTGGGCAGCGTCCCGATTTCTCGGAAAGGCGCCGCATCAGCAACAAACCTCGACGCACCAGCGCTTGCTTTTGCTGAACGTCTGCCTCAATTTCTGCTGTTCCATCCGGTGGCACCCGCCAACTTTTCTCGGTAGAGCACTGCTCTGGAAAAGCCTTTCATAGATTTTCCCCACCGTTTCGCCTCACAAAAGCAAAAATTCGGTCACCAAGACAGCGTTCTCGGCAGGAATTTGAAAAACGAAAACGCGATGAGCCGCCAACGCAGACAACTCGGGGACGATTTCACGGCATTGCATTTGGTTTTCGAAAGCTGGTCGTGATTTCGAAGCGTGCGATGGAATCAACCCTCCTTCTGTGCAGAAACCACGCGGGCGTTGGGTCTTCGGAATCGAAAGAGAAGACATCGAGTTAGCGCTGCCACGTCACGGCAAATTGGCTGGGCTTCCGTAGACGTAATCGGTTTCGATGAAGCCCAACTCGCGCAACGCATGCACCAGCTCGGTCAAATCGATTGCTTTGCCCCACCTTCCTTGTAGCGACGTCAGCGGACGCTCGGTCCAACCGCTGCTTTGCCCACCACCCACTCGGCCAGCGCGCTCGTGATAGCCTACTACGAGCAAATTTAAAAAGAAAGGTCATATACGAAGCCGCGTAAGCACCTCGAAAGTGCAATATCGTTGTTACACCGTGCTGCCCATATTTCACGGGCACGCTTGAAGCTCGACGGCAAAGAAAACACCGCTGTCGCCTTTTGATCAAGCGTACCGTAGATAGAAATAGCTCACCGTTCCGTCTTGCAAGATAAATATTAAAGTCGAGGGCATAAAACCGCAGCGACTGGTTCGCCGTCCGTTCAGCATAAATAGTTCCACGCGTCGAAGTGCAGGTTACCCGTCGCGGCGCGTTGCGATCGGCGCCCAAATTGTTGATTTAAATTATTGCGCCACCATGCGCCCGGCCCGCGCAGTGAAGTCGCAGCGGCCTGCCGGTGGACAGCAACGAAGCCGTCCAGTTACAGCATCACAAAGAAAGCTTCCGCCAGATAGCGTTGTTTTGCCTGTTCTTCGCGGCGATGGAGCAACAACATGGAACTTTGACGGAAAGTGTACTTATCTCACCTGTTATAGCCCGAAATGCACCGTCCGTGAATTGTTGCCGCCACGATATTATTAAAGCGTAATATGTCGCACGGGCGTGTATACGCATAGTTTGCGCCATTGCGCCGTCACCACACATACCGTCATAGTACAAACTGATACGCGCCAGCCGCAGGCAATGGCAATGCCAAATTCGGCGACTATCTGCGCATCAGCCTCATCAGAAGCAGAGTCCCGCAATAGGGTGTTCAACGAATTTTGGCAGCCGAAGAAACAACGTCTCGAAGTCAGCTGAGCCCACGCACATGGAGCGCCGTCGGACCGCCGTCGTCGATGACCAAAACACCTGATCTAATCAGCACGCCGAATGATTTTCTGATATCTCCTCGGTATTATGGTGGGAATCACCATTTAACGGTTTCGGCCTGTTTTATCTGCAAACCCGCTGACGCCATATCCCCTGCTGCGCACCCGCCTCCGCCGGTCAGCAGCCGGCCTGCACACCGTGCCAGCAACCACGCATCACCGCGAACTGGCATGGACAAGAAGCAACTGATTTCAACCAGTATATCGCAGCAAGGTTCAGTGCTCAACTTAATGGAGTCATTGCACAGCACCGAGACGAGGTCGCTTCAGCACCGAATCAGCGCGGCAGAAGTGCCAGCTGTTCGCGCGCATAAACACCAGGTACGGCGAATCGCTTCAGGTACCAGCTGCGCGTTATCACCATCTCGCGTTACATGAATGCAAACCATTACAGCGCCAGCGCGATAGCGAGTTGCGCAGCTCGGCTATCCCGGTGAGACTCTGAAAGACGAGCTCGAGGCGCGTTATTCCACAAACGGAAATTGCCATACCATTGCATCATGGTCATCACTCAACGATATGTTTAACGGGCCATAAAATTACCACAATGGTGGCACCTGTGTGCCAGTTTTAAACATACCTGCTGATAGTCTCACACTAAAGCAACAGATCAGCATGGTTCCACAACGCAATCACAAATTCTGCAGGACCAGAGCTGCCTGAAGAAAAATGGCCAGGCTGAAAACTTGCACCCCAGACGTGCACTGCAACGCATACCATCAGAAAAGCATCTGACAAATGAAGAAGGCAAGCGGCACTGGCGCTGCTAACCCAAACAGGGGCATTGTGCATAACCATGATCACCAACCCAAACAAAGGAAGCACAGAGACTAAGACCTCACTGAACCCAAACAGGAAGCACAGTATTAGACTTATGCTACAATCTAAAACAGGGAAGCACGTAGCACTATGACTGTACCAACTGAAATGGCAGCGCAGTACAATTTAAGACTGCAGACCAACTAAACAAGGGTTATTGTGCATAGACTTGTGACTGCACCAACCCAACAGTGGGAAATACAGATGACTTATGACTGCACTAACCAAATAAGGAAGCACAGTATAGACTTGACTAAAAATTAACCAAATAGGAGAAATAATTCAGGCGAAATCGCACAAAAGACGAACGGGCACTAAGATCTAACTTGGTTTCGAGTTTTTCGCCCACTTAAATATAAACATTTTATGAAGATTAAAAGCTCAAATTCAGGAATTTAACAACGCAGTTCATTTTTCAACGGCGAAAACCGTTAGAACAAGTAGCCACCGAACGGGCAATCATCAAAACACCATTGCCAAAACAGCAATTGAGGAACTGAAAACGGTATTTTAAAAAGAAGATGAGTTGTATGTTCCACAGAAGGCCAACTCAACACTGAGGCGATATCGCTGAAAACGATTGGCAGCGCGGTATAACGCCCGCGTCAAACAAGCAGTGAAAGCGTTTTTCATTTCCCCGTTCGATACGCTAGCGCTGCACCATGCAAAATCTCAAAGATTGGCATATCAACCCCGACATGCAGCTCGATCATAAACGGGCGCTATCAACCCGATGATTACCACCAGACCGTGAGCAAACTTGGGCTCGAGACCATGTGACGCAACCAAATTGGCCAACACAAAAGCAGAGCCGTTCAACGTGCGCGACAAAGAACGTTTCGGCCACCGGAAGCCGGAGCATTAGTGCTGCGCACTGCCGTAACAGCGACACGCCTACTGACGCCTCGGTAGACATCAATTCGTCATCAGCTCGGCATGGCCGAAGGGTTTGTTTTGTGAATCATCATCAGAGCGCATAGAACCGGGCAAGTGAGAACGAGGTGGTGCCCAAGGGCAAAATGACAACCAGCACCCGATAAAACCCCGCAAAAAGCCCGGAAAGGTCAGGAGCAGCTGAGGTGAAACCCAGCGCGGAGAAACTGGCAAGAAACCTGAATTACCGTGCCCCTAAACCCGACGGTCACCAAGCTCAAGCCATGGTAGCGCTGAAGTGACGCCAAAGAAATAACCAAAATGAAGTGGATTTTTTTCTTCATCTTCATATGTGTGTACTTGAAAGTTAGAGTATTATGTGCGTAAAGCGATGTGCAAGTGCCAACTTTTATATCCACTCACTATCCAAATGACACATTCTGCCTACCATTCCTTAAAATTCTTAGTAGAAAAAGGAGAAAAGACTAAAATCGCATCATATTAACATGTTTTAACAAAAACAAATCATACTTAATAACACACATTAATTTTGCTCACCAATCTTCCATCTATAACGAGATCCAGAAGCTGGGCACTTAACAAAACACGAAACCGAAACGGGCTACTTTTAGACCGAAACGGCGCAGAATTAAAATCACGCGCAAACGTAACAAACAAAACGTTATTCGCCTTGTACGGCGCGAACGGGAAAGTTCCGTACCGGCTATATCGAAGCGCCTGGCTGGCGGTGCAAACAACAAAACACCTGCAAAGGCGGTGGTTGATGGCACTGATTGCTGCATCAAGCGCCGCCGCAACCATTAACGCGGACAAAAGAAAGGCGGAATCACCGACCGACGGTGTTCGACTCGCAGGCGGAAGCCGTGCAACGTTAACTGTAACCTATATTGGCTAAGACGCAACGTGGTGGAACGGAAAGAACCCACCGTGAACATGGTAGAAGATGCTGGAACCTCGACGAGCGTTGTGGTTAGCTTATGGTACAAAAAGAAGTTGTAAACTCACTGACAGTCTGTAGTGAACGCTAAAACCTTGCCGCATCGTCCCGTCACCGCGCGGTAGCAATGTTTTCGCAGCGTCCTGTGTTTGAACCTCAACGTGGTGACAGCGCAGGCGCTCAATGGAAAGCTCAGTATGAACATCCGTGAAACAAACCATCGACGGCGGCTCGAGCGCAGCTCCCTTTAGTGCTCACCGATGGCCTGACAGAATCACCTATCGCGCAACCCAATGACATCGAAAGTACATCTGCTGAAAGATGCCCTCGAGTGCCATCTATGCGGTTCGCGCGCATTTGCGTCATCTTAGTCACCGCTCAAGAGCGGACACGATGGTCGGCCGAATGTATTCTTATAACGGCAACGTGCGCTCTCCATCACAAACACGTCAAAGTCCCGAGATGCCCAATCCTCACGACTTCTGCACGCTACTGAATGATGCCGCAAACTAATAATGGCAGGCTGGTACCCTTCGACAATGCAATGTTGACCAAGATTAAAATAACATCAATGGCACACCCGTTCTCGGGCGAAGAGCACCACCACCGGCGTGGCTTATGCTGCCAACGGCAGCCCCGGGCGCGTGCTGCCAGCTCGCGGCCGTCACCATTATTTAAGGGAATGTACAAGCAGCAGGTTCTCACAACATAACGTCGTTAAGCGGCGGCTCGCCAAAGAATGTGAATCATTATCTCAGCGGATCGTTGCTCAACCAACATGGCCTTCATTCGCGCAGTGTTGAGGATGATGAATCGCTACAATCATCTGCCAAAGTAACGCCAACCGGAAAGACTGGTTCACCGTTGCTATACAGTCAAATGGAGTCGTGAGAACTATCATCGTCCGTTGGCGCGACGGGGCTCTTCTTCCACAACATCGCACGTCGATGGCCCACAAACCCCGGGTTCACGACCCACACGACATTATGTGCACGGCAACGAAACCGCAAATGAGAATGGTGGTTTAGAACAAACCAACCGACAAAATCTTCCAGTACTGGTATTGGAATTTACACCGCTAAAGGTTAGCATCAATAGCAACTATAACATCGCAACGTCAACTATTGATGGCTGTTTTATCTACTACTATGATCCCAACAACCTCCCTCGTGAAGGTGGTGCATGGAGCGGTGATCAGTGCCCCGGAAATCAACGTTGGCGACGAAATGTCGAAGAACAATTTTCAACGGGCGTTTTCACACTGAGGCGCCGCACTCAACGAGAAACACCATCAAAGCGTGTTTCGGAGGTTTGATAAGGAGTCAACGAGCACCTCTAGGGTGCCTCACGTCGACCTTATCACCCCTGAAGTTCCCACCCTAACAATGCGCTCATGGCGGTGGTAAATCCCAGTCAGCGATACACAGTGGGCAAGACAAGCTGCTCGCGCAATTACGCTTACGACAATCGCTATTGCCGAATTTCTATCCGGTCGATGGTTTTCCCGCTTCATTGGCGATAAAGACATGTGTCTCCTCTTTCCTTTTGGCTGGAAATACAACGAAGCTTTTTGCTGCTCACCATCACAGTGCAAGGCTGAAGCTTACGCTCATGGGGTACTCTGGCAACACCAATATCACTGCACCCCGTCCTTGGTTCTTGAGACAGCCTGCATGGGGCCAAGGCATCCAGCTGGCTACTCAATAATTCACGCATCAACGCTGGTGTGCTGGCTTAGTTTCACCTTTCCTCACATGGGGAACGTATCCAGTCATGGAATATCAGGTTGACTTTGGCTTGTTTAACAACCGCTTGCGGGCAGTAACTTCGGACTACTTTGGTACGCAATAAACCAAAATATGGTGGGCCACGTTCCAAAACCAATCTTAGGGTGCGCACGCAAACCTGCTGAAACAGCGATATGCGCTCTAATGGATGGAGCGGTGAGATGGCGTGACCAAACCGGTCACTATGAACTATGAAAGCAATTAGTTCTTCTCGATCATTACCAAACGATCACACGTTAACACAACTCAACTGGTCTGTTTTCACCGCTGGTGTGTGAGGGGCAAACGAATGGGTAAGACGAAGCTGCGAAGGAAGGTACTGCAGACCAATTCAACAAATGAATGATTGGCTTGTCAACAAAACCATCTGGGCTCAAACCGCTGCTGAGACATCATGTAAGGACTTCAAATGGTGACAAGAAGGTAAATAATGCATGGAACTTATGACAATGCGGGCGACCTGAGAATAATTGGTAACACCACACCTCGCTATCGTTTTGGTCTAACCTTGATGCTGCTTGAAAGGTTTCATCATCTTTGGCGCAAGGAGTACTCAACGATTTCTGATCACTCACAGCGTTGGTGCCAACGTTGGTTTGTGCGCAGCTGCACATCTAAAGAGGCCGATACAGTCCTGTAAACAGCCAACTTTGGTCCCAAACCCAACTTGCTTTCTATCCTCGACCATTGTTCGGTAGTGGCTCAGAACTTCAATTAGCATCATACGCAAATGCTTATATGCGAATCAAGAATATCCACTAGGCTAGCACACTTCCTGCCACACTCGTAAGAAAAAACGTGTAAACCGCGTATGTGTTTATTCTCGGCCGAGAATTCGCACTCTCACCACAAGATGAATAAGATTTTCGATCCAGAAGCAACTGGCGGTGACTGGGGACCGTAAACTTATCCCCACAGCGTGCTATCTCATTTTGGTTTAAATCTCAACTCTAAAATACATGTGGCGAAACGTATCATTGTGGTTTTTTCAACACAGGCTTGTCACTTTGCGGGTGCAGCCTGTTACTGACTTCATGTAACGATTTTTAGATCCGCCCGTGACCAGATTTCGCCTAACAATTATTTTATTTATCGGAACAATTGGTGGTTTACTTTAACTATTATCGTAACCATCTTCCCACACAGTGGGTGGTTTGCTGAATTATACCTTTGACGATGCGGAACTGGACAACCGCCAGTTGTCACGGTAACCGCGCTATGTTCTTACCCACCAATGGCTGGCACTCACATCCGTGGAATTGGCTTCAATGTTATCCGCGATGTCAACAAGTTTATCCAATGCGTGAAGTTAAAATTGTGGCTGGCAAGTGACAGGAGACACCAATTTGATTAATCATCACATGGCGAGGCCTATTTCATCCGTTACGCTCTATTACAGACAAGCCCAAAATGGCGATTTCCATCGAGCCCGAACTGAACCTACGTCGATCAAGACTTGGTTGCAATAGCAAACGACAACCCCCGTAACTTGCGGCACGACAGATTCTCCGATATGGACAATGCCACTGCGGGTTGCAGGTGTTCATAAAATAACAAATTGCGGCATTAATAAATACACGGCTTTGCATCTAAGTCACGGCTGCATAGCACTCGCCGCCACTCGAGAAATATCATCGTGGCACAGACGCGTACCGTGCGATGCAAACTGGCCTGGAGACAACGGAACCGCCAAAGCCACCATCAACCAAAACAATGAGGTGTGAACTTTCCTCGACCGCTTGGCGAGCGCTGCCAGCGTTTATAGAGCGTGGTACCTTGACGACACAAAACAGTCATGTTATGAATCCGTCAACCATAGGACAATACAATGGTTGGAACTTTATTACGATATAGTTTGCTAGCACCCGACTTATCAACGGTTCTTGAAGTATTGATGTGGCGCCGCTTAATGTCGATTTATCTGTGGTTCACCACTTCGAACAAGCTCCGCACAAAGCTCTGCAACAGATGGCACGGTTGAATTATTCGCGAAAATGGCTTACCCATTCATGCATCTGCGTGCATATCATGATGCAACCACGACGGCGAAAAGACCGCGATGGTCGCTTGTAATCATTCGCCTTGGAGAACTACGGCTAGCCATCGACCAAGCCAGCACGATTTGGCCAATCGTAACAAAACCCGTTTCGGCAAACATGGTACTAAGGTGAACCAACATTGCTAACATCATCACCGTTGCACAAGAAGAGAGAAAAGATATCACAAAGCGCCAACGCAAGTTCTACAATCCGCGTCCTGCGATGCAATTGGGATGCTTCTCTGATATCTCCGTCAACTTCGCCTTTGTGGTGGCGGAAGTTTTGTTGAACCACATCGAGGCCAGCTATCTGGCGCAATGGAAATATCGATGCCACAGCGACCATCATTGGACAGCTGAGGGCACGTGCGTTATCATCGCACCCATCGCTACCACCTGTCGCTGCACACCGATAATCTGGTGAAGCCACAACAACTGTCCATCCGCCGGCGAGATCAGAGCACTTTCTGCAGGAAATCCGTCGATGCGATGCGACTCTATTCTTATCTTGCCGGCGCCAAGCAGAATTGGCAGGTGAAGGATTCCGCGATGACGATTTAACGCGTTATTGCGCCGACCAGCAATAACCACCAAATTGAAAGGTGCTAACTTCTGGGGATAACATGCCAACAACCCTGGGTATTTGTTAAGAATGGTCAGGAGTCATCGTTGCCACGAAGCGTCGGCATGTGCCTCAAAGTACATCCGCCTCATTGAATATCAACAGCTACAACCCTGCTAATGGTTATACCTTCTACAAGGCACACTACCTTGCCCTTCAGAAGATGAGGTTTTGCCTTTCGCCTGACGGAACGGTTGAAAATAGTCATCTCATCAGACCCTTTACTGGCCCACAACGCAATAATTCGGCCAGCCAAACGGCCAGTGCGGAATTGTTCATGGGCGCGGCATAACATGCATCTTAGATGAAAAAACGGTATATCTCGATGCATCGGGATGTCTGTTTTTTCATTTGGTATCCATTCAGGACCAGAATAGATACTTTAAGTTTGATAACCGCAGTAACGGTCAAACGCCGAACGCACGCATGATACGGCGTGAAAGTTTGAAACCATGCCTATAGAGTTGTGTTGAATACCCATCGTGGTACAAAACTTTTTCCATGAAGGAAAAAGTTAGAGAGGATGAACCGTAGCTGCGATGATGCGGGTAATATAAACCGCATTTCAAGCGCATATACCTTTCCGAGAGGTCAGGAGAAGCACGTAAATGCCAGTTTCGCCACTCCCGCCGATATAATGCGGCGGTAACCGAATCATACCGGTATGAATTGTTAATTGAATGAACCGACAGTCGGCGTCATCGAAGACCCCAAAGTTAGCACCAGACAGGCGCGCAAGCGTTCGCCGCTGTGAGCGAGTATCTTTTTCCCGGTTGATAGAGTGTTGACCCGATATTTGCAGCCCGCATTATCGCACACACGAACTTATACATCGGCAACAACGCCGATGTGCCTGCTGAAAAACACGCTACCATCATGTTCGCCGGCACCAACCCAGCGTTGCAGTGCGCGACATGAGCACCAGGCAAGAGAGGTGCTGGCAGCCGCCAATGCGTTTCATGCGATATACGCAACCATTGCGCCTTCGCCATCTGGCGAACAAACAACGGTCGAAGCTGCGCGGTTGTTCCAGACAACTCCGCAAAGCGTGGTCTGCCGTCACCACACAAAGTCGACAGAAACCAAGCCTTCAGCGGCCGCAGCAATATAGTTTACCTCCTTCTGACGAAAACGTGTAACGGTATTGGATGAAAACCATAACAGACACTTTGACAAATATGCCTCGCCGCACCGGCGATAGCCACCGCTTGCACCTTAATTTTGCTTTCAGCGAAACACCGCCAGTAGATGGTCGGCATCGCGAAACGCAAATTTGAATTGCTTGATGGATTTCAGGTAACAACGAAATCGAGATACCTGTGGGGATGTTGGCTGCAAACTCAGCGCCACCGCCCTGTCACATCCGGAATGGAAGAGCTGCGTGGGACAGCTGCTGCACCGCGAAAATATCATCGCTATCCATGTGCGCTTACCACGTCATGCTTATGGTCAAATCATTCAACGCCATCCTAACCTTTGCATGTTTATTATTTTATACGCCGAAAAGCAATAACTGCCAGTTAGTTAGTATCCGGTCTGCTCCAAGAATCACCATGAAGAATGAATTGTTGCAACAAACTCTAAAGTTTACAGAAAATGGGTTGTTTCAGTTGTAAACGGTTATTAAACAGAAAGGCGAGACACAAATTTGATGAAGATAGCTTTATTGAAAGTACCATGATGAAATTATAATTTAACGACTTCTGCAGCTATGACATCTTTCCAGTCCCATATATACCTGTTCAGCAAGAATCACTGCTTGATATATAAGCTAAAACCCCACCCAAAAAGATTGTTAGAACATGATGTTGTGTCAGGCAATGTACCCACTATTCAGCCCATAAAAACGGCTTGCTGGCTTAAAACATGTTACAATGCGTCATCTAAAAGACAACAGAGTGCAATTATTGACATGGACAATGTCTTGAACAAAGGTAATGCATGAATGCCTGCCTAATATGGACGCCACACCTGTGTTTATCGCACCAATAAGTTTCAGATCATAATGAATGCTTAGAAGATGTTGATGAGTGGCCAGCATCCCACACAGCCCCACATGACCACTTTCTTCGCAAGACCCCGACAAAAGCTCCATTATCTGGCTCCTTCATCGTTTTGCGCACGCAGCACACGATGCCCCATGCGCCACAGCCGATAATGCGGATATCACCACGCCAACTGCGCCACCTCTGCTGCCGCGTGGCTGCGGGCAGTGGTGCCAAGCATTGCACCACTGAAAGCCTACAAAGCTTCTTATAACCTCCGAAAGGCCGAAAGGTCGAGCTACCTCTTCATTTTCCGCGTTGTTGCTTCAATGCCAAAGTCAACGGTTGGTTGAAACATTTGGTTGCTCAAAACCTCCAATAATTTCACGATTTTCTGCTTATGTTTTAAAACGTTGCAGCCAGTATCCGTATCATCCCCTAACGCCTGCCTATCCATCGGTTGTAATAGTCCTCTGTTTGATTGTGGTTTGGTCTTGTCGCAAAGTCTGCATAATGCTCCAGCTGGGACGTGATTTGCTGCATCTCCATGCTGAACGGCCAGCATGGGCAGATAAATGCTCAGTACGCCTGAGCAACCGAAAATATTCCATCCACCCAACCACGTGAGCTTTTCATCCAACATCGTCAGCAACTCGCGCACCACTGCACATAAGGCTAACAAGCTCAATAGTGTTACGCGTACAATGGGATGATGCAGTACAACGCTGATAAGGTTCGGAAGAAAACGGTTCTTTCGTCGACGTCTCCGCCCGGCTCACTGAGCACTGTCACCACCACCCGCGCCTGCTACTCAAATGCTTTTCACCCTCCGGATAAGCAAATAGTCATCACTAGCCGAAGCCCATCGTGGTGAAGCAACACCACATATTTCACCTTTTTGCAGCCCCGCATCTAATTTTTCCACCGCATTGCCTGTAAAAGTTGATGTGCTTAAAATAACGAATGTTTGCCGACCGGAAATTCGCCGCATAACTGCGCAATGGCATCATCATCCGAGTCGCCCAATGATCAACTTTATACCGCTATGGCGCTGTTTTAACACAGAACGATGGTTGCCAAAGCAACATGGACAGGTGGGGCGATCAAATCTGAAATCATCTTTTAAAACAACGTGAGAGGCAAGGTCGCCAAAGATCGATTTCGCGCTTGCGGAAGGTCGCGCCAGCCACTATTCCGCAATCAGCCCGCGTTCAGCCAAGCCAATAGGCTGAAACCAATGGTGATTGGCGGCCTGTAAGTGACGAATGCGCGCTCGCCACATTTGTTTTTACAAACTGGTACTTTGCGACACCAATGGGGCCAGGAAGTCGTTGATAGCGCCAAATAAACCAGTCAGCATTTGTCCGAAAAGCCCCCTGCCAGGAGTTGCATAATGGGACCGCCCAGAGCAACCCAATAAAGACGTGACGAGATGCCTACAATGAGCACTCATATTGGCCAACAAAGACATGAGACGAAATTACAAGCCGCTGTTGCCGAATGCTCGTCAAATGTGGCGGCTACCATCTGACTTGACAGTCAGGAATAAACAGCATCATCACTTCTCCATTGATCGGCCGGCCCCAAACAGTTTCAAACCGTTAACCAGGTTGCAGCAGATGGTGCGTATTCCAAAAAGGTGGTGTCACCACCCAACGCCTGATAGGTAGCAGGCGTAAATCGTTCAGCAGTATTGACCAACGCCTGGCGTGCATGGGCTGCATTTCGCCAACAACATATTGCACATAGCACTTTTTAATCGACAGCTGATTGACCCAAAGAGTACTCCAAGGCCTGGCGTTTGAACCGACACATGGCCTTGTCAGTCCCCAGAAGAAAACCAAAGAACCATCAAAACAGCTCCCCTAACAAATTCTACCAAACGTGTTACGCGCCATGATTTAAACTGCTTTAACCGGCACCCATTGCAGAAGATGGAAAACAGCAACAACAAACTGGCAATTTGCAGTTCGCCGCAGTGCCCTGTACAGAATGTGCCGCACCAATATCGCCAAAACGAAATGAAACAACGCGAGCACCAAAGCCATCATCCAAGCCAATCGAAATGTCAGTCGGCCGGCATGCAGTAGGCGTGAAATGTCGTTGGTTCGATAGGTCGAAATCAACTTCGTGGCGGTCGCGCACCCAACGCCCATGCACGGAAAACGATGCGATATTGAGGGTGGAACGGAATATGCCCAACTGTCCAACACCTTCAGAGTCAAAGATGCACAGAGAACCACCGCGTCAGCAGGCACACTTCCCATTGCCGTACCCGAAAACGTGACCAAATGCACCGTACGGACGCAGGTCGATTGAATACATGAACGTCTTCATTGTTGTTTCTGCGATAAAGATGATAATAATGGTACATTGTTGAAATCAGGCAAACCGAAAGGGCACCAAGTGTAGCCATTCGGGACGAAAAAACACGAAGGGCAGGTGAGCGTACCAGCTGATAAAAGCACCCGCCACATGTTGGCGAAGCGAGGATGAGGAACAGCCACCGAATCGGTGGGCTGGGAGTGCAATATAGCGCAAAAAACGGCGATGATCGTACAAAGATAGTTGCCGATGCGAAAAGAAACTAAATACCGCACATGGCCACAAAAGCAAAATGAATTACGGCATACACATTGATCAACCTCTTGCATGTTGATGAAGTCTGTGTGCGGCGTCACAGTTGTTCCCAATGGCATATCACCATCAGTGATGGAGAAGGCTTTTTCGTAGCGCCACCTTATATTAAACACTATCTTGTAGCCCGAAAAGCGAAAGCAGTTGAAAGGCATAGGTAAGGCAGTTACCGGGCCAACAGCAAATGGTGGTGGCGCTTTTTGTGGGTGAATGTTTGAGCAGTGAAGCACGAATGTTACTGCACGTCGAGGTATGAACAACGAAGTGAGCGCAGGAGTTATGCGTAATAGCCAGATTCCGTCCCCTTTTCAAGACAGGCACAGGCCACATAGAAAGGCCAGGCGATGCGTGCCTCGCTGAATGATACAATATTGCATGAAAAAATATGCAGCTCTATCAGCATGAAAAGCAGGTCATTGCCACATTTGTGTCTTACGTTGAATAAACCATAAGTTGCTGATGGTGATGACAAAGGCTTAAAAGATAATGATCGTATAGGGAGACCTTGGAAACATATTGATGAGGAAATGCACCAACACTTGAAAGCCATACTCAAACTTGTCGTCAGATTGTTAGTGAATATTTACCCCATTCCGATAGCTTGTGTAGCGATTTGAGGTAGTATAGCTTTGCACAATGCGGCGTATCGTTCACTACCGTGATATCGCGAAAGCCAAAAAGCCAAGAGGCATGAAACACAACAGCACTTGATAGGATTTTCTGCGGCGGGCGTAATAAACACCTTGGAGGTGAGGCGGCTCACAAGCGAAACAACAGCGCATAGAGAACGACAACGCGTTATATCGGTTACTGAGCTGTCGCAACAGCATTGCATTATTCATGCGCAGAAACGGCAAGCAAAGGAATGCAAATAGTCCGCGAGAAGTGCCACCCCGCGACCACCAGGTTTGCGTCTCACGGGTTTCAAACTGCCCATAGAGGCGAAGCACCACTTATAGGGGTGTAAAGGCACGAGAGAGGATGTTTTTCACGCTGGTAACATAAAATATATAGAAAGCTGTTCTCGATTTTCTGTTGCCGTCAATGAAAGCAAGAACTGTTTACAGACTTGACTTTGTCTGCATCACGATCCTTTCAGCTGGTACAGGTGGCTGCGTTGCCGATCAATGGTTGTGGTTATTGCTGGTGCAACCGTGTGACGCCGAAGACTCAGCAGCCATAATTGTTTGTCCATGCCCCTGCACAGCTGTTTGAGGCATTACATACCGCCACCCGATTGCGCCCAATCAAACTGTAGTCGCACCCGTGCCGCAAGCGTTTTATCGTTGGTGTTCAGTGACAACGGCAACGCCGGTTCGCGTTTGCATGCTGATTCAAGAACTGTTCCATCACTTGCCGCAGCCCTAAGCCCGCTGAAGGGTGGCCAACCATACCATTCGTTCAGGTTTATGGGCCAACTTGGCCGTTTCTGACCACATCGGGTGGCGCTTGGTTTGTACAGATGGTCGCCCTGATTTGCCCAACTCGGTTGTAATTCCCGCCATGCTGTCGATAAAACGCAAGTTGAAGACACCGATTTTCTACCGCTCATCCATCGCCCGCAGTAAACGGCTGCGCGCATGCGCAAGAAAGTCCTCTGCGCGTTGCGGAAGGACATCCTTCATAGTAAATCAATCACCATCCCACCCTGCAATGTGCGGCGATACCCGCATCGCTTTGGTCATATCATCGGCCACCGAACAAGGTGGCGGGCGAAAGTGCTATCGCTTGATTTTCTTTCCGTAAACCCGTAAGCCGGGTAACAGCCACAAGGCTGTAATGGGGGTATGAACAACACCTTTTATCGCCCATGAAAGGTGCCATCGAAAGCTGTTTTATTTCGCTTTGATATGAGAGAGTTCGATGTTTTGCGCGTTTTACCTATCTGTGCTTGGTTTCAAGTGTTAGTCCTGACATCTATCTGAATAGGCAAAGCAAGAACCATAGGTGGAAGATGAAAGAGGTTGCTCGGTGTAGGTATCATCCAATGCAACGTTTGATGGCTTCTACTGATATTATATGCAGCAACCTATTATTGACATTGGCACTTCCAACATACCTCCCAGCCTTGTATCATGCTTAGCTCCTCAAGCGAGCTGAACTGGCAAGCGGTCCGGCGCACCATGAGTTATAAAAGCGGCGCTCATAAAACGTTTTTTTGAGTAAGATACGCCTGCGCAGCGGCCATGCAAAATCGCAACGGAGATGAAAAACCATTTTCTTTTGCTTGCCGACAGAAAGCGCAAGATATTGACGCAGCAAGGAAACCCGGTGTGGTGGTAGATATACGCATTATTTAAAAGATTAAAACTGCAACCGGCGAGCAATGAGTAAACTGAAACCCAAAAGGGCGGGATCAGCGAAGAAGCGACGGTTGTCGCTGGCGTAACGACGAAGCGCGGCCACAAACCCATGTCGTTCTGTTGCGCGAATAGCCGGCACGCAAAAACCCAGTAGCAGCCACCAGTACAGACAAACAAGTCACCACCGCGAAACACTTTCACCCACGCGCTGTCCATAGATGGTCATATCACCCGCCATCCCCAAAGCGTCGAAAGAGTATGCGTCTTTGTGATGTCAAACACGCTTACTTATTTCCGCCCAACACAGAAAAGGTGAGTTTGCTAAAGTCGATGCACAACCATCCTTTGCGCCAAATTCTCGCAATTCAAACGGTTTTAATAGTACAGTAGTTTGCATCGGGTGATCTGCAGTGTTATTTTCCCAATATCAAACTATACACTTTACACGCTGCTGGCAGAGCACCCGCATATTGGCAGCGATATTGAATGTTGGGTAAGCACCATCGCGACTTTTACGAAAATCGAAACTTTGGTCACCAGCCATCAGCGGATGCCAGTATGGTGGCAGACTGCTGTACATCGTTAACTTTGCATGTAGGGTGAGGTTGCGAGGGTCTGCAGCTGGCGGCAATAGAACAACCCTACCACGACAAGACGAGAAGCTAAAGCAATATCAGGCTGTGTTTGGTTGCGCTGTTTATTTATATCGAAGATGCGAGAAATTATGTTATCTGTTATGAAACGTGCAAGCCATCGGCCGCCATTGCAGGTGGTTATAAAGGTCGCCAACAGCTTTAAAGGCCTTTTGCTCACATTGAACCGATGTTTAATGGCTTGGGGTCACTCTGACGCCCAAAACACACAGCTATTGTCTTTAAATAGTGGAGGAGCACCGATGAAAAAGCCTCGGCTGCAGCACCTGGCGGTTGCAAAAGCGACATCGAGCTTCCATCTAGTGCTGTGCCACAGCCATACGCAGAAAGATAGATTTAAAGATTTGATCTGTAAATGAGCCCGGATATTGGTTATTAATAAATGACTTAAACCTGACTGCTCTTTTTCTGCCAGATGAAATGTCAACTTCTACGTGTTTAACAGCTGGTAAGATATCCTCGCGGAGATAGGCCTGAATTTGGTGTACCGGGCTGCACGTGATAGTTTCTTCATCATCGTGACATGGACAATGTAAAGGGCTGCTAACTTCATCTTTCGCTTCTGTTCTGGCAAACCGGACAGAACAAATCTTTTCGTTGCTCCCAGCAAAAGGCACCATATTCACAACCTGTGCACATTCCCAGAATAAGCAAGTCACTCAACTTTCGCATGCTCAGTGAGATATAATTTAATCAATCAAATCGGAGTCTTCATCTTTGTTTTGATTAACCATCTATAAATGTTAAATACATCCATTTTGATTTAAAGCAAATAACTTTAACTCAAGATTTTATTTTCAAAAGCAAGTTTGGGGAAACTTGCTTTTTTTGCACATTTAAGGACAAAAAAAGATTGAAGAAAATTTTTCTTCAATCTTAGTTCACTATACGGGGATATAGTGAGCCATCTATAAATTCGTCAGGCTAGCGAGATTTTCTTTTGTTGATATATGGCTTAATCAAAAGCTCTGTAATCAAGTTAGAAACAATCTCTGCCGCTACTGATATTAGAAATACATCCATTTCAAACCTCCTGACTTTATTAACTCAGACGGCTTGCTACAGGCACCTTTATCATCAGTGACTCATCAGAGTCTATTAAATTATATCATAAAATACTCCAGCCCCTTAAACAGTTCCAGCTCTTTTCTATTTTTCGTCTAGGAAGTCATAGATGTCTGTTTGCCCTGGTACTACATCAGGCTCGCTAGATTTGTCCTTTCCATCCAAACGCTTTAGCAAAGCTTGTTTCTGAGCTTCCAGATTAGCCCGTCCCTCTTCAATTTCTTTTTTCTTATCAGCGATTTCTGCTTGAGCTTCGGGAGTTTCAAAAGTGCCGTTCAACTTGTGAAACTCGATTAGCTCGTCAATAATTTTTGGGTCTAGGGGGTTCACATAGTCAGACTTGCTCCACTTTGGAACGTTGCTTTTTTTAGTAGCCTTTTTAGATAGCTTTTTAGCTACGGTTTTAGGCTTGTCGTACTTATTGGGGTCATAGGCTTCTGTGATTTCTTTTTGCCAAGTGAACTCGTACCCCAAAACAGGGTTTCCACGCTTGTTTGACTTGATTTTTTTAACTTTAAGACTTACAAAATAGGGAGAAAGTTGCTCTTTAATAGGTTTGATCACTGCTCTATCAATTTCACTAGACTTATAGCTAGAGGGCATGTCGAGTATCCTTTTTAGGTCATCTATAGCAAATTCTTTTTTACCAACTGTTCTCCATTGTTTAAGGAGACGATACATTGTTTTTGCGTAAGTTGATCGAATGCTAGTAAACTCTTCAAGTTCATATCGTGTAAATTGAGTTTCTAGTTTGTTTAGAATGTAATCAAAATTAGACGATACTTTAACCTCAACTATCCTTTTTTCTAAGTCTACCTCTAATAATTCAAACAGAGTCATAACTCTAAATTTTTTTTCAGATTGTTCAAAATAGGTTAATTGACCTATCTTTTTTACTGCTGATACTACAGTTTCTTCCCAACGATATTTTCGAGATGAACTTGCAAGTTGCTTTAGTTCATCTGTATCGAATACAAGTTTTTTCAATCCTTGTTCTTTAGCTTTTGTCAGTATCGCAAAAAAGAAATTCATCTCTTCAGATGTCCATGTTCTCATGACTACTGTATTCAAATCGTTATGATATTTCACTACTTCGTTGCTCATTAAGAACCCTCCTGTACATTCTTAATTATAGCATTTTTCTTTTTATATGTAAAGATATATTTGTTCTTTATAAATGCACATTTCTACACCCATAAATGCACGTTTCTACACCCATAAATGCACATTTCTACACCCATAAATGCACATTTCTACACCCATAAATTCCGAAACTCCTTGGCGCTCTAAGGCTCACAAAGGTCCTAAATATATATTAAACATTTATTAAATATATAATAAAAAGAGCTCACTTCGTTTCGCTCTGCTCCCCTCATCTATAAATCAATTTATTAGCTTAAATTAAAACCCTAATTAGTGCTATTCAATTTAGCTATCACTTCTTCTAAAGGAATAGCTCTCTCTTCATAGGCTTCTAATCCAGCTTTTGATCTCTCTCTGCAACTCTAAAAAAATTCGTTCTTTTTTTCTTGATTCATAGGAAACCTCTTTTTATGGATATATAGATTTTATACTCATAGTATACCATGATTTAATTAAACAAATGGTATACTATGAGTAGTCGAAGAAAAAATTGTGTGAAAAGAGATGATAGTCATGTTAGACAAAAATAATTATCAAAACAATATAAAGCAATTTAGAGTTAGAGAGGGGTTGACACAGGAAGAATTAGCTAAAAAAATAAATACTTCAAGGCAAATGATAGGCTTAATAGAAAATAATAAAACAATACCATCCGTAGAAATAGCTTTAGAATTATCTAAAATTTTAAAAGAACCTATAGAACGGCTTTTTTGGTTTTGAAAGGGTTTTACTATTTGTTCTTTATAACTGCACATTTTGTACCCTATAAAAGCTGAAATTCCTTGGCACTCTAAGGATCGTGGAGGGTCTAAATATATATTAAACATTAATTAAATCATGGTATAATATGAGTGATAAGGGTGGCTTTTAGGAGAAGAAAAATGGAGATTAAGGTATGGCAAATGATATTAAAATAGAAATAGGAAAAAAGATTCGTTCTGCAAGATTAAGTCAAGGTCTCACTCAGATAGATATTTGTGATGATGAATCTGAGTTAACAATTCGGCAATTAGCTCGTATTGAAAATGGTCAGGCTATGATTACATTACCTAAAATGATGTTTTTAGCAGAAAAATTAGGAGTTCCAATTCAAAGTTTAATAGATGTTGAGAAAATGGAAATTCCTAAAAGATATTTGGAATTGAAAAATAAGTTGATAAAATCGCACACATATGGTGATCAAGAAAGAATTAAGCAACATGAATTGATATTCGATGAAATTTATCAAGATTTTTTTGATAATTTGCCAGAAGATGAACAATTACTAGTTGAAATGTTACAAGTTAGATTAGATGTTTGGGTATCGCAAGATTCTAACTTTGCCCTAGGTTTATTTGAAGAATATTTTCATCAAATTCTTAAGAAAAAAAAGTATAGTTATAATGATTTGGTATTAATTAATTTGTATTTTTTCTGTTGTGCAATTGGACTAGAGGATAATTCATATTTCGATGAACTGGCTAGGAAGATTTCTTTATACATTGATTATAGCGATTTTGAACGAATGTACTTATTTGAGAGAATTTTACTCACCATCTTGTCTAAGATTGAACCAGAGCATTATTTAACCTATACTACTATATTTAGAGAAGTGATTGCCGAAACAAATAATTTCCAGCATAAGCCAGCTATTTATGCTTTTGAGGCTAAATATTACCTCCAAATAGAAAAAAATTATGATAAATCTAAAGAATCTTATCATAAAGCTATTCTTTTTGCTGAAATGCTTAATGATAATGTTTTAGTAGCTAACTTAAAAAAAGAAAGAGACGAAGACTTAGCAACCTGACTTCCATGTCATGTTGCTTTTTTTATGTTTGTTTTATACTTAAACCATAAAGACAGAGGTCTTAAAGATTAAGTAAAAGAATGGAGGATAGTGCTATGGTAATTGTTGCAACTCTTTTAACCGCTCTAGTTTGGATTACGGTATGAGATATTCCCTAAAATCTGAATATGTAGAACAACACAAAATAATAATAGAAAATGAAAAAAATGAAGGGTGTCTATGTAGAGTTGAGGTTAATCATAGACTATACAAAATTGTTTACTTAGAACCTCTGTCAATCATTGAAATTTTCTATAATCAAGAAGAGATAATCGATTATTTATCGGTTTCAGTTTTAAGAGAATTCTAAATAGGAGGACTAAAATATGTGGTTTATAGGACCTGTTGGGTTGCCACTAATTATGTGGCTGTTTAATCATTAAGAAAGTAAAAAGGAGAAATAGCGATGAAGCAAGTAGTAAAGGTTAAAAATGTTAAAAAAAAATTCGATGAAAAATTCGCTTTAAAAAATGTTAGTTTTGACATTAATGAAGGAGAGATTTTTGGTTTTTTAGGGCCATCTGGTTCTGGTAAAACAACAATGATTAAAATCATCACTGGGCAATTATCATCTGATTATGGAGAAACTTACTTACTAAATAAAGAATCATCGCTATTATCTCCAGAGGATTTTGAAAGAATAGGAATCGTTAGCGATACAAGTGGTTTTTTCGAAAAAATGAGTTTGGAAAAAAATCTTAATCTATATGCAAAATTGCATGGGGTCGATTTTATAAAGGTCAATGAAATTTTAGAAAAAGTTGGTTTAAAAAATAGTAAAAAAGTTATAGCAGAAAAATTATCAACGGGAATGAAACAACGTATGCTTCTTGTTAGAGCTTTTAATTAATTCCCCTAAAGTTTTTATTTCTTGATGAACCTACTAGTGGGTTAGATCCAACAACATCTAAACAGATTCACGAACTATTACTTGAATTAAAATCTCAAGGAACAACTATTTTCTTAACCACGCATGATATGCATGAGGCAACTCTTCTATGTGATAACCTTGTTCTTCTAAATCAAGGATGCCTCATCGAGCAAGGTACTCCTAAAGATATAATCAATAAATATAATAATAACAAGAGAGTGAAAATTACTTTTAAAAATCATGAAGAAATCGAGTTAAATTTTAACGAACTTCAGAATTACGATTTGTCAGAATCAGTCACTATACATTCTTGCGAGCCAACACTTGAAGATGTTTTTATTCAAAGAACAGGAGTAAAATTAAATGTTTAAAAGATTATCAGCCTTGATTTGGTTACGAACTCAAATTTTTATCACTAATAAGAATATTCTGATCCCAGTATTAATGCCATACTTTATGGTATTACTGTTAAAGTTTGTTATGAACACAGACAGTTCTAAAGGGTTGGATCTTATGTCTCTGTGCTTTTCAATGGCTATAGGAATGGCTGTAGGAAGTCCTATTTCTGCTATGATTGCAGAAGAAAAAGAAAAGAATAATTTGACAACATTACTTTTAAATGGAGTTCGCCCTGTAGAATATGTAATTTCAGTTTTATTTTATCCAGTTCTGATTTCTATGGCAAATCTCATTTTGTTCCCTTTGATTACTGAAACAAATTTGTCTGGAATCTGGGAAAGCTATTCTATCATTATGATTATGACATCAGTAGCTTCAATTTTGATAAACTTTTTAGTAGGAACTATTTCTCAAACTCAATCAAAGGCTCAAATTTTTTCGATGATAGTCACGATGGTCATTTCTTTAGGACCTAGTTTAGCAATAGTTAATGAAACTGTTGGCAAAATTCTAGAATATAGTTTTATTGGAGCTTATATTGAGTTTTATAGAAACCCTTATTTTGATATTTTTAGCAAATCTACTTATTACTTGTTAGCATGGTGTGGTGTCGTTAGCTTACTTCTGGTTCTATCTTTAAAAACAACCAAAAAATCATTTTCTAATAGTATTATCAAGAAAATAAGTTTAGTTTTTTTGTCCTAATTTTTAAATAAAACTTCATATCAAAAAGGAGGGAAAGTATGGTATCAGCTTTTATTATCGGCGCAGCTGTGGGTATTCTTGTCTATTGTATTCAAAACTAATATTTCTATAAATCAGTTAAAGAAAGGAGGAGAGAACATGGTAGCTTTAGCCATTGTTGGAGGAGCTTTATTTGGATATTTAATCGGGAAATATTCATAATGAGGAGTTCATGTTTATATAGCCTATTTCATCTGGAAAGGAGGAAATTGTATGCTAGCTATTGGAGCAGCAGCAGCTGCTGGATTTATTGTTGGTTATGTAGGCGCACATTTTTTGAAATAGAATTATACAAATAGAGCTATCTTTTATAGCTCTATTTGTTATTCCAGCAATAGTTCAAGATATTTTAATGATAGAAGACCTGATAGGTCTTTTATTTTTCGAGCTAATCAATGCACGAACACTCTCTGCACAATCCCCCTCGGAGAGTGTTTTATTACATGTAATCAAGCAAGCGGTCGTCTCGTGGTTCGAGACGAAAGAAGCGTCAGCTGGAAACCCGACCAAAGGGTTTTCGGCAAGCGTTAACTGTTTACCCTATGTTAAATTCCGCAGGAATTGTGCATGGGTAAACAGTTAACTAGCACTTTCGTGCGTTATCTCAAAAATTTACTATAAAGCAAATTTTTGTCTTTTGCTTTCAAAAATCTCTCTTTTCTCTTTCGATTTTTGTTTTTGAAAAATGGGAATAGCAGTAGATTTTTTATTTTTTTCATTTTATGGCAAAATAATAGTGTAGATAATTGAGTGGTTGGAGCAAGAAACGAAAAAGAGGAAAAACAAACTCTACGATCATTTTCTAAAAAATATTTTGTTCAATTTTTATTTTTTGAAAAAAATGGCATAATAGTATTAGAGAAAATTGATTGATGTGGAGTAAGAAAAACAAGAGTAAAAATATAAAAAGAAAAGTCTTGTGAAACAAGGCTTTTTCTAGAAGAAAAAAGTAAAAGAAGAAAATCAAAAAAGAAATAAAAAAAAGAAAATCAGAAGAAAAAACAAACGATATAAATAGCACTTTCTAAAAATACACTAAATAAAAATTGAGGTAAAAAGAAAGGATAAACGATAGTGTTTAGGCAGTGTTATTCTAGTTATTCATACACCGATTTGCTCTACTACAACCTTCTCCGGGTTGCTACCGCCTAGATTTCTAAAGGTAGTTGTCAAGGTCGAGACAGAAAAATGACTGCTGATGTCATGGCATAGACATTCATTGCAAAAAAAGTTGCCCATGAGTCTACGGGACTCGCCCTCTTCGGAGGCCTGAACAGAGCTGGTTCAAGGGGGTAATATTCTTTTACTTAACACTAAAAGGGGTCACTATGGATAACGAAAATAGCAAACCTAGACAAAATCGCTGGGCCAAGAAGCGTAAGGCACGCAATCGGTCCAAAGAAAAAACGTATCAGAATACAGTCCGAAAACGTCTCTTTGAGATGTTTGAAGACGGTAAGTCTTCTAAAAGGTCTCTAGACAAGACTAAAGACGATACGAAAAACAAAATCTATTCAGAGGGTACATATCGTACCTACAAGAAGCAACTTGGCTACTTTACAGACTGGCTTGAGAAAGAACACCCAGAAGCCTTGACGATAGACGATGCATACAAGTATGCTAACGACTATCTACTTTATCTAATTGATAAAGGGGATGTCTCTGCTCCTACTATTGCTACACGGAAATCGGCAATGACAAAAGTTTTTGGTGTATCGTCTAAAGTCTTCGTAGATACTCCAGAGCGTACTCGCTTGGATATCAAACGTAGCCGATTTCCAGTAAAGAGTGATAAACATATCTCAGAAGCAACTGAGCGCCGTCTGGCACGCTTTACAAGTGCCACGGGGCTCAGGAGGGCTGAAATGACTCGGATAACGTCTGATGATCTATTTTTCGAGGACGGCAAGGCTTACCTAAACGTGACGAAAGGAACGAAAGGGGGAAAAGCTCGTGTCGTTGAGATTATGGGCGCTTCAGAGGAAGAAACTAGAGATATTGTAGCATTCATTCAATCAAAAAAGGGAAGACTCTTCCCAAAACTTCATACAAATTACGACAATCATTTCTATCGAGCGTCTTACGCAATGCGTTTATATCAGCATTACGCTAGGAGTGAAAAAGATATTCCCAGAGCCGACCGCTATATAATGCGCAAGGACAGGGCAGGAGAAACGTATGATAAACGTGCTATGGCTATAGTCACGAAGAACCTCGGGCATAATCGCATTGACGTGATTGCCCAATCGTATCTATATCAATAAAAAAATGAGTTAAAATTAGTGATAATCCCACTTCGTTATGAGGTGGGATTTTTTTGTATAATAAAGGCCCGTCTTTTTAGGGTTTTCTTTGAGTTATTTGACTTTTTTGGGGAAAAAAGATATAATTTAATCAATCAAATCGGAGTCTTCATCTTTGTTTTGATTAACCATCTATAAATGTTAAATACATCCATTTTGATTTAAAGCAAATAACTTTAACTCAAGATTTTATTTTCAAAAGCAAGTTTGGGGAAACTTGCTTTTTTTGCACATTTAAGGACAAAAAAAGATTGAAGAAAATTTTTCTTCAATCTTAGTTCACTATACGGGGATATAGTGAGCCATCTATAAATTCGTCAGGCTAGCGAGATTTTCTTTTGTTGATATATGGCTTAATCAAAAGCTCTGTAATCAAGTTAGAAACAATCTCTGCCGCTACTGATATTAGAAATACATCCATTTCAAACCTCCTGACTTTATTAACTCAGACGGCTTGCTACAGGCACCTTTATCATCAGTGACTCATCAGAGTCTATTAAATTATATCATAAAATACTCCAGCCCCTTAAACAGTTCCAGCTCTTTTCTATTTTTCGTCTAGGAAGTCATAGATGTCTGTTTGCCCTGGTACTACATCAGGCTCGCTAGATTTGTCCTTTCCATCCAAACGCTTTAGCAAAGCTTGTTTCTGAGCTTCCAGATTAGCCCGTCCCTCTTCAATTTCTTTTTTCTTATCAGCGATTTCTGCTTGAGCTTCGGGAGTTTCAAAAGTGCCGTTCAACTTGTGAAACTCGATTAGCTCGTCAATAATTTTTGGGTCTAGGGGGTTCACATAGTCAGACTTGCTCCACTTTGGAACGTTGCTTTTTTTAGTAGCCTTTTTAGATAGCTTTTTAGCTACGGTTTTAGGCTTGTCGTACTTATTGGGGTCATAGGCTTCTGTGATTTCTTTTTGCCAAGTGAACTCGTACCCCAAAACAGGGTTTCCACGCTTGTTTGACTTGATTTTTTTAACTTTAAGACTTACAAAATAGGGAGAAAGTTGCTCTTTAATAGGTTTGATCACTGCTCTATCAATTTCACTAGACTTATAGCTAGAGGGCATGTCGAGTATCCTTTTTAGGTCATCTATAGCAAATTCTTTTTTACCAACTGTTCTCCATTGTTTAAGGAGACGATACATTGTTTTTGCGTAAGTTGATCGAATGCTAGTAAACTCTTCAAGTTCATATCGTGTAAATTGAGTTTCTAGTTTGTTTAGAATGTAATCAAAATTAGACGATACTTTAACCTCAACTATCCTTTTTTCTAAGTCTACCTCTAATAATTCAAACAGAGTCATAACTCTAAATTTTTTTTCAGATTGTTCAAAATAGGTTAATTGACCTATCTTTTTTACTGCTGATACTACAGTTTCTTCCCAACGATATTTTCGAGATGAACTTGCAAGTTGCTTTAGTTCATCTGTATCGAATACAAGTTTTTTCAATCCTTGTTCTTTAGCTTTTGTCAGTATCGCAAAAAAGAAATTCATCTCTTCAGATGTCCATGTTCTCATGACTACTGTATTCAAATCGTTATGATATTTCACTACTTCGTTGCTCATTAAGAACCCTCCTGTACATTCTTAATTATAGCATTTTTCTTTTTATATGTAAAGATATATTTGTTCTTTATAAATGCACATTTCTACACCCATAAATGCACGTTTCTACACCCATAAATGCACATTTCTACACCCATAAATGCACATTTCTACACCCATAAATTCCGAAACTCCTTGGCGCTCTAAGGCTCACAAAGGTCCTAAATATATATTAAACATTTATTAAATATATAATAAAAAGAGCTCACTTCGTTTCGCTCGCTCCCCCTCATCTATAAATCAATTTATTAGCTTAAATTAAAACCTAATTAGTGCTATTCAATTTAGCTATCACTTCTTCTAAAGGAATAGCTTCTCCTCTTTCATAGGCTTCTAATCCAGCTTTGATCTCTCTCTGCAACTCTAAAAAAATTCGTTCTTTTTCTTGATTCATAGGAAACCTCTTTTTATGGATATATAAGACTTTGCTACTCATAGTATACCATGATTTAATTAAACAAATGGTATACTATGAGTAGTCGAAGAAAAAATTGTGTGAAAAGAGATGATAGTCATGTTAGACAAAAATAATTATCAAAACAATATAAAGCAATTTAGAGTTAGAGAGGGGTTGACACAGGAAGAATTAGCTAAAAAAATAAATACTTCAAGGCAAATGATAGGCTTAATAGAAAATAATAAAACAATACCATCCGTAGAAATAGCTTTAGAATTATCTAAAATTTTAAAAGAACCTATAGAACGGCTTTTTTGGTTTTGAAAGGGTTTTACTATTTGTTCTTTATAACTGCACATTTTGTACCCTATAAAAGCTGAAATTCCTTGGCACTCTAAGGATCGTGGAGGGTCTAAATATATATTAAACATTAATTAAATCATGGTATAATATGAGTGATAAGGGTGGCTTTTAGGAGAAGAAAAATGGAGATTAAGGTATGGCAAATGATATTAAAATAGAAATAGGAAAAAAGATTCGTTCTGCAAGATTAAGTCAAGGTCTCACTCAGATAGATATTTGTGATGATGAATCTGAGTTAACAATTCGGCAATTAGCTCGTATTGAAAATGGTCAGGCTATGATTACATTACCTAAAATGATGTTTTTAGCAGAAAAATTAGGAGTTCCAATTCAAAGTTTAATAGATGTTGAGAAAATGGAAATTCCTAAAAGATATTTGGAATTGAAAAATAAGTTGATAAAATCGCACACATATGGTGATCAAGAAAGAATTAAGCAACATGAATTGATATTCGATGAAATTTATCAAGATTTTTTTGATAATTTGCCAGAAGATGAACAATTACTAGTTGAAATGTTACAAGTTAGATTAGATGTTTGGGTATCGCAAGATTCTAACTTTGCCCTAGGTTTATTTGAAGAATATTTTCATCAAATTCTTAAGAAAAAAAAGTATAGTTATAATGATTTGGTATTAATTAATTTGTATTTTTTCTGTTGTGCAATTGGACTAGAGGATAATTCATATTTCGATGAACTGGCTAGGAAGATTTCTTTATACATTGATTATAGCGATTTTGAACGAATGTACTTATTTGAGAGAATTTTACTCACCATCTTGTCTAAGATTGAACCAGAGCATTATTTAACCTATACTACTATATTTAGAGAAGTGATTGCCGAAACAAATAATTTCCAGCATAAGCCAGCTATTTATGCTTTTGAGGCTAAATATTACCTCCAAATAGAAAAAAATTATGATAAATCTAAAGAATCTTATCATAAAGCTATTCTTTTTGCTGAAATGCTTAATGATAATGTTTTAGTAGCTAACTTAAAAAAAGAAAGAGACGAAGACTTAGCAACCTGACTTCCATGTCATGTTGCTTTTTTTATGTTTGTTTTATACTTAAACCATAAAGACAGAGGTCTTAAAGATTAAGTAAAAGAATGGAGGATAGTGCTATGGTAATTGTTGCAACTCTTTTAACCGCTCTAGTTTGGATTACGGTATGAGATATTCCCTAAAATCTGAATATGTAGAACAACACAAAATAATAATAGAAAATGAAAAAAATGAAGGGTGTCTATGTAGAGTTGAGGTTAATCATAGACTATACAAAATTGTTTACTTAGAACCTCTGTCAATCATTGAAATTTTCTATAATCAAGAAGAGATAATCGATTATTTATCGGTTTCAGTTTTAAGAGAATTCTAAATAGGAGGACTAAAATATGTGGTTTATAGGACCTGTTGGGTTGCCACTAATTATGTGGCTGTTTAATCATTAAGAAAGTAAAAAGGAGAAATAGCGATGAAGCAAGTAGTAAAGGTTAAATGTTAAAAAAAAATTCGATGAAAAATTCGCTTTAAAAAATGTTAGTTTTGACATTAATGAAGGAGAGATTTTTGGTTTTTTAGGGCCATCTGGTTCTGGTAAAACAACAATGATTAAAATCATCACTGGGCAATTATCATCTGATTATGGAGAAACTTACTTACTAAATAAAGAATCATCGCTATTATCTCCAGAGGATTTTGAAAGAATAGGAATCGTTAGCGATACAAGTGGTTTTTTCGAAAAAATGAGTTTGGAAAAAAATCTTAATCTATATGCAAAATTGCATGGGGTCGATTTTATAAAGGTCAATGAAATTTTAGAAAAAGTTGGTTTAAAAAATAGTAAAAAAGTTATAGCAGAAAAATTATCAACGGGAATGAAACAACGTATGCTTCTTGTTAGAGCTTTAATTAATTCCCCTAAAGTTTTATTTCTTGATGAACCTACTAGTGGGTTAGATCCAACAACATCTAAACAGATTCACGAACTATTACTTGAATTAAAATCTCAAGGAACAACTATTTTCTTAACCACGCATGATATGCATGAGGCAACTCTTCTATGTGATAACCTTGTTCTTCTAAATCAAGGATGCCTCATCGAGCAAGGTACTCCTAAAGATATAATCAATAAATATAATAATAACAAGAGAGTGAAAATTACTTTTAAAAATCATGAAGAAATCGAGTTAAATTTTAACGAACTTCAGAATTACGATTTGTCAGAATCAGTCACTATACATTCTTGCGAGCCAACACTTGAAGATGTTTTTATTCAAAGAACAGGAGTAAAATTAAATGTTTAAAAGATTATCAGCCTTGATTTGGTTACGAACTCAAATTTTTATCACTAATAAGAATATTCTGATCCCAGTATTAATGCCATACTTTATGGTATTACTGTTAAAGTTTGTTATGAACACAGACAGTTCTAAAGGGTTGGATCTTATGTCTCTGTGCTTTTCAATGGCTATAGGAATGGCTGTAGGAAGTCCTATTTCTGCTATGATTGCAGAAGAAAAAGAAAAGAATAATTTGACAACATTACTTTTAAATGGAGTTCGCCCTGTAGAATATGTAATTTCAGTTTTATTTTATCCAGTTCTGATTTCTATGGCAAATCTCATTTTGTTCCCTTTGATTACTGAACAGGGACAGGGTAGTTGCCATAATCGAGAACGGACAAAAATAAGGCACGAAGTACATATTCGAGACGGCTTCAGCCGTGTGTTGTCAGGCAACTGCTGCGTCGCCAGGAAATGAGTTTCTGACCATTCTATAACCATTGACACGGTATAAGATCGACCCGCTGAAACTGCGGTGATTCATAATGGCTGGCACAATGACCGCAGTATGGCGTGTCTTTGGGTTGGTCGGTAACGTGAGGGGCGGTTCTGCTCAAATCAGGCTGATGATGTTTCAGCGCATTTGTTGCTATTCTGGTGGCGCGGTGACCCGGCTCTGTGTTCGGAATTCTGACAAATCGCCAATTCTGAGTTCGTTAGTAGCTCGTTCGTGATTTTAAAATATTTCGCTGCTAACGGTAATATGTTGATGATTATATCTTTGAATGCCTTGCTGGGCATCGCCGTTCAGAACAGACCGCTCTGTAAGTTACTCGCCTGGCCTCATCGTGGTTAAAATAATTCGTTCATGAGACGCAATTCAGTGACCAGTTCAGGTGGTCTCTGTTTGAATGTTGATCTGACCCGCTAACGGGTTAATCGAAAATAAACTTGGGGAATGATGAAACAGCGGGGAAGCGCTCGCTGGGTTCATTTATGGACGTGACACAGGTAGTTTTTTTCAGGCTTTCGCCTCGGTAACAGCAGCTCATGACGTTTCAGATCTGCGGATGACAACGTTGATTGCTGTTGGTGAAGTGAGACTACTCCATCAATCAGATTTGATGGTTGCAATCGTTTCCGCGAACCGGATGACTGGGCTCAATCTCATCGTGTCAGGCGGCATTTTTGAAGCATTTTCGTCCGGTTCACGCGATCCTGACAACACTGGCTAATCTCATGTTCTCCTTTTTGCTATTGATTGAGCAATGCGCCAGTAGTCGACGACCAACGAATCTGCGCTCACGTATTTCAGTCACTCATTGAAATTCTCGCAAACCGGCTCAAATAATCGATTCATCTTCGCGGTGAAAGACTCGATGATTGACGGGGCTAAATGATTTTGTATGATCAACCTCGGCTTTCTATGGGCCTGCGACCCGTTTCTGACAAATTATTTTTGTGTTCTATATTCGGTGCAGGGTGTCTCGCCGTAATCAAACGGTTAAGAAGTTGCAGCCGCCAGCGCTTATCCTCCATTCTTTAGCAATCTTGGACCTCTGTCTGGACTGAAGTGTAAGGCTGAAACGTAAAAAGCTGACATGTTTGGCGGAAATCGAACGCTGAAATGCTGCGGGTTAGCTGCTAGGCGACCCGTCTTGAGCATTTCGGCAGAAATAACTGTGACAAATTCTTTAGATTTATCGCCAATTTTTCTGTTGGAAGGTATTGGCCTCCAGCATAAATAACTGACGCTGAAGTATTGTTTCGACGACTGCTCTATATGGTGTTATGGTTGAAATGACTCTTTCTGGTCAATCTTGAACAGATGATGATGAGTGCTCTCAAATAAACTGCATTCGTTCAAAATCGTAATCAATGTATGAAAATCTTCCTATCAATCAAAATATGTCCACTGAAAAAACTCTGAGAATGATGTAAATCGTGTAACCTCTTTTTTCTTAGTGATGGCGTCGAAATAAACAGAGCAAGGGTCTTGCGACAAGCTATCTAATCTGTGTGACATTTCGGCGGTGGTGTTCGTCTTCTGACGGTATCGAAAATGTTGATGGTGTCGATTCGTGTTAACGGTGCTGATGCGCCATGTGGTGCGTTTATCGGCCTTTCGATTCCCAATGTTTGAGATTTCCGTTTTCTCGACGTCAATAAACTTTTGATTGAACTCTGATTTTTTCTTGGCAAGCGTCGTTTTGGTCAGCCAATCGTGTTGACCATTCGGTACGAGCAATGCCGTTCGCTCAGTTCGTCGTCGCAATGCGGTGGTTGCTGACAATGTTGAGACGAACTGTTTGACAATCGTTTGCCATGCGCAATCTCCGTTTGCCTGGCACAAACCGCCAGCGCTCATGATGTGATTTATTGATGTTTGTGGACCCTCACGTCGCAGAGTGCGGGGTATCGGGTGCAAAATGACCGGTTGAGCAAATGATGAGGCACCGTGGCCGTTCTATGGTTCTTCAAATTTTGATTAAAGGCTACGGATGTTGATTTTCAGTAAACGTTGCAGCAAATACACCGTGATTCTTCTGTCAACCTCTCTAACGGTGTGTTTTGATGACCGACACGTCGCGCCGATATATTTTTCACTGATTTTATTTCGACTACTCGTAGTGCCGTTTGGTTTCAATTGAGCGGTAGCTATGGTAACGAAATGTATATCGTAAAGTTTCTAGTCGAAACGGGCCACAGGTTGCAATCAACCAGATTAAACGAAGGCTGTTCGCTTTGAAGAAGTGATAGCTAAATTGAATAACGCTGGTGGGCACGAATGGCTAACAAGTGATTTATGAGCGGCTGTGGTGTCTTTGATATGTTGTTAAATGTTTAATGTTGGACGCTGACCAGGCGCCAGGGTGGAGGTATGGTGTGTGCGTTTGTGGTGTGGGCGTGCGTTGCTGGTGTGGCCTGCGTTATGAATGAAATGTGCATTTACTGGTGGCGTCTTGTATAAAGAAAAATATAATTGAAATAACGCAGGTAATAACGGTAATAACTACGGTAGTCATGTGAACTCTGAGAAGAGGATGATTTGTTTTGTGACAACGAACAAGCAAAGAACAGGGATGACGTATTCGATGAGCGACACCGTCTCAGTATCGTTGGAAGGGACACAACCAATCGACGGTGGGTCATTAACCTGTTTTGAACGACTGAAATTGGTGGACGAGGATGGTTGGTCTGATTTCGGTGCGTCTGGCGACAGAACTCGATTTTACGCGATGTGACGGTTAACGTTCGATCGACTTGCGTGATATCGTTCTCTTAAATGAACGGTGGGGGTATGAACGAACAAAGGACCATCGACAGCAGGTCTGGTGATGGGCGGGGCGATCAAGCAGGCGGCTTGTGAATGTGGGATGAAATCGAGGTCAGGCTGGGCTGTTTTGAGGTGCGAGACCCGCCGAGCAAAGATGCAGGCGCGACGAGCCTGAGCCGTGGCTGGCGGTCTGAGACTGCCCAAAACGACGTTCAAGGTGAACAAATCTGACTGGTGTTGACGACGTCGGTTTCTGGGCTGACACAACCAGCTCAACGAAATCGTGATGAAAAGGGGCGAGGAACGGTATCTGGGCTCGAAACAGCTTTCTTCAAAAACGTTTGGAAATCTGGCGGTGATGTGCAGAACAACAATTGTCTGTTCTGAATGAAAATGAAAAGAGCTGAAATTCTTCGAAGACTGGGCCTATGATGAATTTGTGGACTCTGATGGTCGCGATGTTTAAAGAACACCAGCAACAGCGAAGCACCATCTGGTGGGGGAATGGATGTTGTTCAACTGTCGGCGGCGGTGTTCTGATTACAGGCACGTTAAGCCGTATATCGGCGAAGAGCCAACATTTAATTTATGAATGACTCACTATAATCTGACGTAGATGAGAAGAATTTTTCTTCATCTTTTGATCATAAATGGCGATTTCCCCCAAACTTCTAACGAGCAAAATCATGAGTTAAAGTTATTTGCTTTAAATATCCGTGGATGTGATGATTGGTCAGGCGAGACCGAACTTTCATTGACGAACCGTGTGCTGGTCGGTAACAAGCCTGAAACGGTTCCTGCGAAAATCCGCCTCATGTTTTGGTGGGATGACCATAATTTAACTCATTTTGACCGTGCACGTTGAACGTCACGTCATCCCGAACATGCCGGAACTAACCCGTTTATATATTTATCGCGTTTCCTGCCTGTCACCGCGACGGTCGCTCTAATCTTTTATCGCTGTCTTCAAACGTGCGCCAGACGCTCGGCGTTAAGCGTGTGTGAGATTGATCGCACGGTGGTGGCCAGTTCTCCTCTGGCGCCGCTCGGCGACGCGACTCCCACTGGGCGCTGGAATGCGTTGATAAACTTTGCCGTCTCGGCGGTTGGATTGTCGGTCATTCGGCACTCTGAGCCGTGGCAAGCGTGCCGGTGGCTCAGTTGATGTGTTTATCATATTTGCTGGAAATCGACCCCACGTTTGATATCAGCGGTACGCTCTGAATAATCTGCGAAGACTTCAGACGTACGCAAGCTGCGTTCCGTAACGGCGAGTAGAACGGTTATCGGTGAACAAAGTGGTAATCGTTGGCATGCTATGCATCGTCATATGGGTGTTAACCTCGAAAAGTAGCTGGTGAATGCGTGAAGACTGCTTTGAAGACACCGTCTTTCAGGCGCTCGAAAGCGTTTTCGAACTGTGTTCGCGGACCGATTGCGTGCTGCTGCTGTTTAATCTGGGGCTAACTGACTGTAGTATTGCTAATCATTAGTAAAATATTATCGATCAGGCCGTCGTAACCTCGTGAACGGCTTTGCGATGATCTGTCGGCGGAAGCGGGCAACCTGCTGGAAATCTGGGCGACGGGCGTGATGGTGAATCGTGGTGCTGGGAAGTAACGCTGCTGGGCCTGTCGTTTGTCACTGTTTTATATCATTTGGTACAGAAGTGCTGTTTATAATCGTTTGTTTTCTTCTGATTTTCTTTTTATTTCTTTGTTCTTCTTTGCCTGTTCTGAAAAGCGTTTTCTGAGACTTTATAACATATTTTGCTATTGTTTTTCACGTCGTCGGTGCTGTCTGTTTAACCGTGTGTTTTTTCAATGACCACGAAGCGTCGATCGTGAAGTTTGTTTTCTCTTTTCGTTTCTTGCTCAACCGCTCGGTATCTGCGCTGTGTTACGCCGTAAAATGATAAAGATCTGCTGTATTCGATTTTCAAAAACGAGAAAGGATTTACAAGCAGATGGAGATTTGGCACATAACAAATTTTGGACTGTTTGCGCAATGCTGATTGACGTTTGCCCGTGCGCGGTCCTGCGAATTCTTTATGAGATGTGATTAACGCTTCGGCTCTGATCGACTTG